>JAABUL010000228.1_pt1 | contig 118664 bp, 162 predicted proteins | sample 5559151 | NCBI WGS metagenome assembly JAABUL01 (sample SAMN10711876, study PRJNA513368) | rock metagenome | isolation source: Antarctica rocks | place: Antarctica: Victoria Land, Pudding Butte sud | reverse complement strand
AAAGTAAGAGTAAAGGAGGAAGTTACGTACCTCTAGGAATCCCTAAAGAATTTAAGAAATAGAAGCGACTCTTTTAGGAAGAGATAGGACTCGAAGCCCTACCTAAATATTCGTAATAGGACTATAAGATTAAACTTATACTAGGATCTAAGCCCCCTTACTAGCTAATATACTCGCTTTCTATAGTAGACCTCGAAGCGGATAGAGAATAGACTACGAAAATAGAAGGAAGTATACGAATACGACCTTCTAAATTACTATTCGCGGTACTAGTATTCTTTATACCTAAGAAAGGAGGAAAACGGCGAAAGGTTATCGACTACCGCGACCTAAACGAAATTACCGAGAAGGATCGCTACCTAATACTACTAATCGAACAAATAAACGACTACTTCTACGGAGTCTAGTAGTACTCTAAGATCGACCTACGAGACGCCTTCTTTATAATTAGGATAAAGGAAGGCGAAGAGTATAAAATAGCGTTCTATATATAAAACGGACTCTACGAGTTTCTAGTTATACTAATAGGGCTTACTAACGTACTAGTAACATACTAGAGAATAATTAATAACGTTCTTAGCGATCTTATTAATATTACCGTTATCGCCTATATCGACGATATACTTATCTTTATAAAAGGATCTCGGGAGTAGTATACTAGGGACGTAGCCGCTATCCTCGAACGACTAAGTACGACTACCTTTAAGACTATACCTAAGAAGTATAAGTTCTTTAGGAAGGAAGTTAGTTTCCTTAGCTTTATTATAGGAACTAATAGAATTAAGATCGATCCTAAGAAGACAACCTCGATTAGAGACTAGCTAGTACCTAAGAACGTTAAGGATATAGTTATTCCTTAGGCTTACGAACTATAACCGAAAGTTCGTTAAGGACTACTTAAAACTAGCTACGCTACTTACGAACCTTATATAGAAGGATATCTAGTTTATATAGAGTAAGGTCTAATAAGAATTATTCGAACGACTTAAAAAAGTATACTATAAAGCGCTAACGCTACGTATATTTAACTTAATAAAACCTATATAGGTCGAAACTAACGCCTCCGACCTAGCGATAGGAGTATACCTTATATAAGAGTTCGACGGGACTCGATATCCGATTATATACTTTTCGAGAAAGATAATACCTACTAAACAAAATTATAAGATTTATAATAAGGAGCTACTCGTAATCGTCGTAGTATTACGATAATAGAGAGTATACTATAAGGGAGCTATAGGACTAATAATCTACTCCGATTATAAGAACCTAATATACTTTATAATAATAAAGGTTCTTACCCGACGGTAAGTACGATAGTTAGAGCTACTTAGAGAATATAAATTCGAAATCGTATATACTCTCGGAAAAGAGAATAGGCGCGCCGACGTACTTAGTAGACGAAGCGACTATATAGAAGGATATAAGCCGTAATAATACCGTATACTAAAAGTTAATTAAGACAGATCGCTTAGTACGAACCCATAAGAGTTTAACGTAGTTATACGAGTATTACGAGACGATAACGAAGAATTCCCGATATAGTATAGGAAACTTAAGGTTCCTCTAGATAAGGAATAAGAGTATATATAGGATTACTACGACGGACTAGCTCTAGGACACCCTAGGATTATACGAACCGTAGAATATATTAGGAGGAACTTTATCTTCCTAAATATAAGGAAGAAGGTTTCTACCTATATTAGGAGATACGAAAGCTATAATAAGAATAAGGTATTACGATACGTATAGTACGGGAATCTCTAGTTTAGAGAGCCGCTATACTAACTATAGGATAAAGTAACGATAGACTTTATTATTAAACTCCTAAAGTTAGAGGATCCGGTAATAGGAAATAAGTACGATTCTATACTTATAATAGTCGACCGACTAACGAAGTACTTACACTTCGTACTATATAACGAAACTATTAACGCTAAGCAATTAGGTTACCTAGTACTTAATAGGCTTGTTTAGTACTACGGCGTTCCTACGATATTTATTATAGATATAGATAAGCTCTTTACGTTAAAGTACTAGAAGACCCTAGTATTAGCTATAGGTATTAAGTATAAGCTATTAATAGCTTTCTACCCGTAGACGGATAGACAAACCGAACGATCGAACTAAATACTAGAAGGATATCTACGATATTACGTTAACTACGTATAGAACAACTAGGTAGCTCTCCTACTACTAGCCTAGATTGTACTTAATAATAATATATCGGAAACAACTAAGGTATCTCTATTCTTTAGAAACTTTAGAAAGGACCTAAACCTATTTATAACGCTACGACTAGGACCGGAAGTAGACTAGGCTATTACGGACGTAACGTAATTTAGGAAGATCTACAAAGAGGTAAGGACTAGAATACTATACTAATAAGAAAGCCTTACTAGGACAAGGTATAAGGATTTAAAAACGGTACCTTAGCTTAAGGAGGGGGATAAGGTCTTCCTCCTTACAAAAAATTTAAAGACTAGGAGAAAAGCAAAGAAATTAGATTATATAAAGGTTAGACTATTTTTAATTAACGAGGTTAAAGGACCTAATAACTACCGACTCGAACTTCTAAAGGACGTAAGGGTATATCTAGTCTTCTATATATCTATACTAGAACTAGCCGATTTAGAGATCCTACTATAAACTATATTCTACTTCGAACTATAGGAAGACGACGTCTTCGAAGTTAAGGAAATACGGGATTAAGATAGAAACTAATACCTTATAAAGTAGTAAGGGTACTTAGAGGCGGATAACTCGTAGAAACTACCGTATTATATAGATACCTACTAGGGAATAATTAAGGACTATTACTAAAGAAACCCTAGTTAGTATAAATAGAGAATACCGGAATTAACGATACTTACTAAATTCCGCTAGTAGTTACGAAGAACTAAACTAACACCTAGTCGACTTACTAAGAACCTTCCGCTAGAGCCGTACTAGTAGAGGAGGAACCGAAGTCGATAAAATTATTAAGCTACCTAAGAGTAGACTATATAGTAGGCGAAAGACCGACTATCGCGTCCGCGGTAGGATAGTCCTCCTATGGATCTAGATCCTCTAGCTCTCTAGTAGTATCTATCGTAGATATTAAACCTTTTGTAATCTAGCTTAGCTAAGACGGCTAAGCTAAGAGGGGGATAGTATTACGGGTAGATACTAGAATATAGGTAATTAGAGGAAAGGCGTATAGGTATATACTTATCTTAACGCGGAGTAAGTAAGATAATATAGGAACTACGTAATACTACTCGACTACTCGATAGCGAGATAGTAAGTACTACTTAACTAGCTTATCGCGAGTCTAGTAAGCTAGTAATACTTATTTAGTATATAGGAACTAAGGATGTCTTTAATATACTTATATTTAACTTATATTACAATCTTACTAAAAGGTCTATAACTATTTATAGTATATTCGAGTTATCTTACCTAAATACCTACTACTACCTACTCTTTAAAGAAGCACTTACGTAATACTACTACCTTATAGGATCGTAATAGTATAGTATAGGAGTAGCTAAGGAACTTACTAGGAGTACTACCGTAATAGCTATTAGGCGGAGTAGAGCTATAGTTAGTCTAAGAATAACGCTCGCTAAATAGAGGTATCGTTCTCTTACTACCCGAGCTACTAGGTATATTACTACTATATATAATAAAGTAATAATAAATAAATAAGAAGGTTAAAGGGCTTTAAAGACCTATAGTAATATAGATATAAGGTAGAAGGTTAAAGGAGTAAACGAAGCTCTAATATAGCTCTACCTATATAATACCGCTAATCGAAGCGATACTAGAAGGCCCTCGTAATACTATAGTAATACCGTAGGAGCTAGGTAACTCCGCCGTCGGATTATATATACCTACTACTACTAAATAATATATACGCTTAATATATAAAGACCGCTACTATAGTAATATAGTACCGCGATAAGTAAGCGCGTAACTAGCGCTATAGCGCTACGGTACCTACTAGGACTACGCGTTACTAGCTCCGAGGACGAAGCCTTAAAAGAGGGGATAGTTATTAGGGGAGCCTATATATAATAAGCTAGCCCCGCTAGCCTACCTATACCGCCCTTAGCGCTAACTACTATATAAGCTCTACTTCCCTATAACTATCTCTCCTCCTTAGATATTCGTATTTACTTAAAACTACTACTTACTTATATTAATACTACCTATTTATAACTCCCCTTATAGGTTAGAAGGTAGAAGGTATAAGGTCTAAATTAAGCCTAGCTAGCCTATAACTTAGCTTATTTAGGTAGTTATAATAGACAAGTCTTAAATATTACCGGTTATAGAGAACAATTTCTTAATTACTATTAAAAGTTAATATTTCTTACTAAAAGTAGCCGGATTATTATTATTCTAGCTGTATTCTCTACTAACTTTAATAATTATACCTTTTCTTCTATAGCGTCTACGCTTTAAAGCTAGAATTTAAAATATAGGGAAGCTAAGGATAAGGTCTTAGTAAAGCCTTACTTAAAGACGTTTTTTATAATAGGTTATATTAAATAATAACTACTAAATAGAAAGAGCTAATCGCGATACGTAACGATAGCTACGACTATAAGTAATTACCTCTATATTTTAAAATATCCGTAGCGTAGCTATTACGTTCTACTACCGTAAAGTATTCCGCTCTCTATACCCCCTCCCTACTAGCGCTAAGACCTACTATAAGCGTCGTTTTAATCGCTACTTCTTTAGACTATCTATTAACCTTCTATACGTACTACGTCGTAGTTTAAGCTTCTCTACCTACTCTTTAGTATTAATAGCCTTAATATTCTTTATATTAAACCCCTTCTCTATTAATACCTCCTTTATACGAGCTAGGTCGCTAGTATAGTCCTTCTATATAGCCTACTTACCGGCCTATTAAAAGAATTACTCTATAAGCTTAATTATACTAGTCTCCGTTAGCTACGACGACGGTAGCTTTAAGGAGGCCTTAATAGTAGTAACGATAGGTTTATAGGTCTACTATAGTATTCTAAGTAAACTAGGTATTATACTAAAGAACTACTAGATAGTATATAATAGTTAATAACTATACGGACCGCTCTTTAACTACTTATTAACTAATATATTAGTAGTAGGTCTCTAGTCGTTCTTCCGCTTCTTCTACTTAATCTACAACTTATAGAGTACTACGTAGACGAATAACGATAGCTTACTAGCCTTAGCCTTACCTTTATTAATATCCTTAAAGTACTAAAGGACGATATTACGCTCTATAAGTATATAGTCGGCTATAGTATTACTATAGAGCTAGTAATAGTAGCTTCTAGCCTATCTATTTAGATAATTAAGCTAACTATAGGTCTACATATTCTATATCTCGCTAGTATAATCGCTACGACGGTAGTTAGCCTCTATAAATTCTATAGTATTCTATAGTTAACGTTATATAGTACTTCTACGTAGAGCTAGTATTAGAGCTAGCTCGTTAATAACTACCTCCTCCTTTAAGTAAGCTATTACGTTAGCTTATAGCCCTTCTTTACTATCCCTAAACTACTCTAATAACTTTAACTTAATTAATATTAAGCTAGCTTTATCCTTTACGTCGTTAGAATACCGCTATTCCTTCTTATTATAGTTAAACGAGACTATAACGTTAAGAGGCTTTAAGGTCTACAATCTATTCTCTATATTTATAAAGAGCTCTACCTCCTTAAAGGTACTATTAAAGAAGCTTAGTATCCTTAAAGTAATACTAACTTCGTATCTTTATCTTCTATAAAGGAGCTTAATTATAAGGTAATATAGGAGGTCCTATTTAGCCTAGTACTTATTACGTACCCCTAACAACGATAAGGCCTTAAAGTCGATAGGTAGTAAGTTACGTAGTACCTCCCTATTCTCCTCTTACTAACGACGTCTATTAGCTTTAGCCTTACGCGTAAGCCGTCGAAAATATTTACGGCGTTAAGTAGCTTTATCTACTACCTCTTTTATACTACCCCCCTCTTTAGTACTACCCCCCTCTATAGTACTACCCCCCCTTCTTACTAAGCTAGCGGAGGTTAAGGGGGCGCTACTTTAGAGGCCTTACGCTTACGTCTAGTTACTATAGGTATAAAGGGGGCTAAGTTAGAATTCACCTTATAAGAGGGCGTCTTAGTACGACTAGAGGCTCGTTAGGAGGATATATTAGCTAACTATACCTTCTAGTAACTACTAGTAACGATAGACAACCTAATCCGGTAATAACGACGAGCTATATCGATTGTAATTACTCTATCCACCTTTAAGTAGGCGGTCCCTATACTAAATTTACGGGTAGGCTCCCGGCTTAGCATGCGACATGGAACCTGTTACGCGTTCTACAGGTTCTACGATTGCCAAGAAATCTGACAATGCCACATCAGATTGTGCATGTACAGAAGAACTAGAGTCATGTTGGGAACACTTCTGCATTGTGACTAGGTCAACTGCACACGCACTTTTGTAATGAGATCTGGTTATCACGATGGCACCAAAATGATGGGGATGAGTAGAAGGCTCAGCAAGTGTCTCGAACTTCGCGATGGAGCTTGGAAGGTCTCAGAGCGCTACTCAGTGCGCGATGCTGTCTCGGAGAGCCCTTCTGTCCATAATTCTCCCGTCATCCACTTCATGTCGACCTGCACGGCATCTCCTACCGCTGTAGCTTCCACCACACAACTGCGAGCTCGTTGGGCACCATGAACCACTCGTCCGTAAACTCGAGACAGATCTTCTTCTCTCGCTTCTTGTTGATTTTATCGACGAACAGCGTCAGTCGTGCTACGGTCCGGGGTACCAAGTCCCTCGATTTGCTGATGAGCCTCCTAGTAGCGATGCTGAGGTGGAGGAGCTCCGGACAGGACCTGACGATCGACTTGATTTCGTCGATATAGGCGCTGAATTGCGAGTTGAGCACGACCCCTTCAGTGAAGATCTGCAGGCTGCGAACATGTTCTTGAAGGTCGCGCTGCTGTTCGAAGAGGCCGGCGTCGATACTGTATGTTGGACACGTTTCGAGCGGGTAGGCAGATGTGTCGATGAGCATGGCTGTAAGGGTGGTACTGCGGCAGTAGGCGTCGAGAAGGAACGATTTCTTGAAGACTAGGTTGAAGCCTTCGATGATGTCGCTTATTACCAGTTTGAGCAGGAGAGCAGGTGATGCCTGGATGGCGGCGTAGTACCTGTGTCCTGGAGGTGTGCGAGGGAGGCCGATGGACATCTTGATCGCTAAGACGAGGATCTTTTCTTGCAGCTCGATTGGGAGGCTCTTCATTGTTGCCATGATTTTTGAGATGCGTTGAAGATGTGTATAGCGATTGAAAGTGTCGAGATCGAAAGTGTCGAGATCGCAAGTGTTTCGATTGAAAGCGTAGTGACGTCTGTTGTTTGTAGTGAGGTGATGGAGGGAAGAATGTGACGAGAGGCGTTCACTGTTGTGTTGGAGGGCAGCTGTTCTCATGCGGCTAACAAAGCTTAATCCCCGCCACAACACAGTCGAGATTCACGTGCAAACCCAGCCTTGACTAGATTCTCTTGCGTTTGAAACCTCCCTCTTTTACCACCCTCTCCACCAAGAACCAAAGATGGACGAAGACGGGAAAACCAGTCTTGTGTCGACGACTATAACAACCACAACGACACCGACTACGGAGCCGGACAATTCTACTGCAGGTGAAAGCGCCTTTGTCTCAACGAAACGCAGAACCAATGCTAACTGCCCCGTAGACCACTACACCCACGAGCACGCCTACAAAGGGTTTCCGCGACCTCCCAACAGAGATCCACGACAAGATCTTCATCGAAGTCATCACTTTCTACCACGAACAGCTGGGAGGACCTCACAGAGCATCGGGAAACGACGCGATCACCCCGGGCTGTGGAGCATTCCCCCACCCTTTCGCATCTTCGCTGCCCTTCTATCTCCTCATATCCGCCATCGCCGACCTCCAACTCGGCTTCGGTAACAGCATCGATCGCCACTCCCTCCTCGACACCTACTGCATCGCCAACCAGCTCACGGCCTTCTTCAACCTCGGCCCCAAGGACCATTCCAGCTTCCAATTTCCGTTTGATCTGGAGAACTTCGAATGGAGGGTGAGGTTTGGCACTTTCGAACCTCTTCCCGACCTGCAGAAGTACGTGCGAAGTTTGAAAGTAGGATGGCCAGCTTGCCATGGTCAGGTAGGCCGGGCGGACGAGATGCTGCTAGACACGCTACGCATGATCGTCGAAGGATGCTCGAAGCTTACCGTGCTTACCGTAGTCGAGTCGAAAGAGTACATCGAGCGACGTGGGGCTCAGCGGGAGTGGATTACCAGCATGGTGAAGGATGTGGAAAAGTGCGAGGGCCGCAGTATTCGTGTGGAGTCCACGAGCATGCGCTGGGACTTAGCGAACAAGGTGTGGATCGAGAGCATCAGCGAGACAGAGTGAGATGATGCGAATTGAGAGGGTGGGAATGAGAATCCTGCGTCCCTGCAGACGGCACAGCCTCCAGCCAGCGTACGGTGGGATATCTGAGCAGACTAAAGAAGATCATACGAGCTGTGGCCTGTTCAGACGAGTTGTAGAGCAGCCCTCAGCAGCGAGTTTAGGAAGTGCATTGAGTCCCTTCTATCATAGCTCTCGATAATTTTGCAAGCCTTGATTTCCACCCCAGTATCTTCCTGCTCAGATGGTAAGATCTCTTACTATTGAGAGCGTGTATATCGACGATCTCGAATGCTCTACTAAACCTATGTCTCGTCGTTTGTCGATGCATCATATCTGCATGCCCGGTCAGAAGAGCCGCATGTAGAGTTTCAAAGCGCAACGCTCCAATTCGATATCGGCTCTTCTGGACTGCACGGCAAGGTTCCTCGTGACTACGAAGGAAGCCATTCGTATATGCTGCCTTGGGAGTGCGGTCTCGGTCTAAGAAAGCTTAAACATCGCCACTGCATTCACCATTTTCGAAGCTTCACGTGTCAGCTTGAGCTTGATCACATTCTCTCGCATGCAAAAGTTCTCCATTTATCCTCCAACCTTCCTACGACGTACTAAGGACCCAAGACATCAGCGGAATCAACATGGATAACGCGATCATGTCGAACGTGACTGCACTAACCGCATCAACCGCCCCGATCACACCAACTGCCCCAACGGCGCAGGACCTCAACGTGAGCACTCTACCGTGTTCTTAATATTAGTTTGAGCCGAATGCTGATTTTCCTGCAGATCGCCAAGCCGCCTACGCGCTTCCAAGATCTCCCAACCGAGATCCACGACAAGATCTTCGTCGAAGCCATCGCTACCATCCGCGAGGAGATGACCGGACCTCATCTTTCGCCACCTTCCGACGCCTCAGAAGCCATCTACGGTCCGTCTTGCCAGCCCTTCCATCTCCTCGCTCCGACGCTCTCCACACTATACAAAGGTTTCGGCGACAAGTTCGACAAAGACTACCTCCTCGACGCGTACTGAACCGGAAATCAGCTTACGGCCTACCTGATATCGGTGATTACGACTAGGAGAGGGACATACGGCCCCTCCTCCCGCCGTGTGCGCCGCCAACTCCAGATTGCATACGGCACCTTCGAGCTTCACCCTGATCTGGAGAAGCACGTGCGTAGCTTGAAGGTCGGCTGGACGAACTTCTTCGTAGACGAGGAGAGCAAGAAGGCGGATGATGTGAAGGAGGCGCTGGAGGACATCATCGAGGGCTGCAAGAAGTGGGTGACGCTGACGATCGTGGAGTCGAATCAGGGGTCCAGCATCGTGAGGAGCAGCGGGAGTGGGTGACTCGGTACGTCAAGCATCTGGCCGATCGCAACTATCGTGAAATCCGCCTCGAGTGGGTTAGCGAGCCTGCGGGCGAGGCGGAGGCGGAGGAGACATGGTATGAATTGGATCATGCCATGTTGTTCTTTGCTCGGATCGGAGGTGTGGTCTTATAGTGAGGCCATAAGCAAGGAGAGGGGTGACGAAATTGAAGCAGCAAGCAGTGCGAGGAGGCAGAGTGTTGGCTGGACTGATCGAGTGTTGCATCAGCGACGACCTGTTTCGAAAAGCAGCAGGCTGGCCATAAACCACCATACCTGGGAAATACTTGAAAGCATTCTGTTATGATTTTCATCGCCACCCTGGTTCCTGAGTGGCTTCCTGGCTTTGGCACGAACACCACTGTTTTCCTGCTCACCTTGCTCGCCGTGGCGAGATGGTACTAACGCAACTATACGGCTCTGTCCTCGACGGAGTTGTCTGCGCTACTCCTGCTCGTGTGGTCGATCGCGTGCCCATCGGCATTAAATGGTAGAATCTCACAATGCTGCCCAAGCCCATCGGCATCGCCGCCGTCAATGCCGAACGTGTTCACGTTCGATCTCAGAACTTGCATGCTTAGTCTGAAAGCGTAAGAGTACGGTTCGATATACGTAGCTGTAAATACCGTGTAGAGCGGATGCGGCGACGTCGTAAATGAAGCTGCTCGTTCATTGTCTGTCCAGCTGCGATGTTGGCTATGTGAGATATCGGGATGTCACTCCGAATTGTAGCCCGCCCGTACCGGGTGGCGATCACGCTTCCGAGGTAGCAATCGATGTTTGAAGTAGCTGTGGATGTTGGAGGGTACGTATGAACTTAGAAAGTGTTCGAAGATTAGCGAGTAGACAAGAAGATGGACAGACCTATTAGACACGAATTGTGGTTGGTGGTTAAAAGACATGATGGTAATATGAGGCTCTTAAATCGATTGCACGGTGGGTATATTTGTTGCACGCGACTGTGCAAACGCAACATGAGAAGCGTAGGCGGTTCCTGAACGCAAGAAATCAAATCATAGTAGAAGTTCCAATTGCACGCGAGTATGCGAAGGTGTTTGCGAGACACAAGGGTATTGTTCAGTTTAAGGATTGATTAAAAGGAACTATTATCCATTGCACACGAGGTAAAAATGCTATACCTCCCTACCTAAGCCACCAAAAGGAACAGATTGGGTACACGAGGAGCAAAAATGTTCACCAACATGCATACCAGTCTTTGAAGACTGGCTGTCAGTTGGCTAATCATTGGTCGCTCAATACAATGTGTTAGAGCTATACACAGATAGACCAGTCCAGTTCCAGTACCAGAGCCGAACCGAACCATTGCCTTTGCCACTGTTGCCGTGCCTTACCGCGTCACGTGGGGAATCACGGGGGTATACTTACTGAAGTTAACCACTTGACCGTCGCTTCTGAGCCTGATTGAATGCTCATTGGTGTCCGATGATTTGTGGACGTTTAAATAGGCCAACATTGCTGCAACCGAGATAGAGCCGGGGTGCCTGGGGCATTCTTTCGTGTATTTGATCTATTGGAGGCTACTGTTCTGATTACTAGGCGTTTATCTATTGTCTAGGGCATAGCACTGGAACGTATTCCGTAGCATTTGCAGGCTTAAAGGATTCAAACATGATTAGTACGCAGCAAGGTCATAATTATGATACGAGAAGAACATGTCAATCGATCGGTTATGCTAGAGTAGAGGTACGAGCTTATGTACCTCGACACGCGCTCGAACTCCCACCAAAGCACTTGTTCTCCGACCTCCCGATGCCTATCCCATCCTGCTCCTAAGACCATCGTTACCGTGACCGCAACCTCGAAACACCGCCTCCTTGTCGCACCTTACAGCCTGCTCATCAGTTTTGGTAGAACGGTGGGAGCTGTTGTCGAAGCCACGTTGGCAGCTTTGCCGGCTTCGCCTCTGCCTCATCAGAAGATCTCAGGTCCACATTGAGACGGTACCAGGAGACCGACATGTCGGTACCTGGGGATGAGCGCACGATGCGCCTGGAGAACGACCTGGGCAAATTCTTGGCTTCGCTCTTGCAGTAAGGCTCGCCGGGGATGGTACGAACAATGACACTGACATCGACGTGCGTTGTAGCTGTCCACATACTCATATTTAGCGGTGCGTTGGTAGTAGGCATTCTCTTGCCTAGGTTAAAGAAGATTCGGACCCTGTGGCGAGAGACGGTGAGGACGTCGATGTCGGAGAGAATTTCGTTTCGAATCAACTTGGAGGCGGTGGCGAGGGCGGGTAGGCCATGGATTACCGGTCTTTTGCGAATACGCCCGTTTGTGTTGGAGATGTCGGCGTAGCATACGGAGAGGGTACTATCAAGCATGCTGAGTTCGTAGATTTCATCGCGGATCTCTCGCGGTATAGGGTCGAGGCGGCCGAGAGCGTGGTTTGATGTTTTCGCGCTGCATAGCTGTCGTAGGTGTTCGATTTAAAGTAGTCGAAAGAGGCTCTTGATTCGTAAGATGTTAGAGTCATTCTCTTTGCAGAAATAGAGTTGAAGTTCTCGTGTAGTGACATTGTGTCAACAAGCTTTTATTGCTCCAATCAGCGAGACCTCTAAATCACCACCTCGACTAAAACACACCGTCGCTTGTCCACACTCATACCACCTATCTCTCAGGCATACAAGGATACAACCTAAACACGTTCTTCGTCGACCATGGAGCCCTCTCCCCTCGGTCAGCTCCGCAAACTGCCACGAGAGTTGCGCGAATAGGTGTAAGTCAATTCATCCATCCATCTGTTCACCAAGACGACTTGAGGTACCGCATCGCACCTCGAGGCGCTTGCAATCTTAACACCTGGATAGACACATGCTAACACCGGCATCCAATACTACAGATACGACGATGTCCTACTCTCCGGCAAAACAGGTCGCCACTTCATCGTCAAAGGTGCCCTGCACGACTTCGGCTCCTGGGACATGGCAGCGTACAAGAACCGTCCCACCATCGAAGCTACATCCAAGGAGATCCGCGCTGAAATCCTGGACCGCAAGATCTGGATGAAGACCATCCATCTGACGGTTCCACTCGACTCCAACAAACGCAGTCAAGGCCGCACCGACTGTACACTGATCATTAACAAGTTCACAACCACCTGCGAGCACCTTCACATCTATGCGACATTCACTGTGGACTCGCCGGGCCATTTTCGGTCCGGTTGCCACACTCCATCCTACGGACAGGAGCATGAGCAGTCCAGGTATCGTCTCAAACACATATCTCTCATGGGTCAGCAAGTCTCTGCTCTCATACAGAAGTTCCCGCACGCGTACGACACCGACATTCGACTCTCCGCTGCTTCCGGATCCGTCGACAAGGTCGAGTTCCAGACGTTCTCGTACTGGGTGGAGGTCGGCGATACTGAGGTCGTTGTGGGGAGGGTACCAATGCGCTATCAAGTGGAATTCCCGAGGCGGGTGGTGGAGCTCGAGGTGTTAGGCGGTGGAGTGGTGGGACAGGATGGCAAAGAGGCGACCAAAGGCCGGGTCGTAGCTCTCGAGGTTGTGTGAAGGGATGGAGATCTTACAGGCAGTCATGCGAGTAGATGACACAGGCTAGAAGGTGGAGAGGCTGGTTTCTACGGTTTGGAGAATCGTGAAGGCTTAAAAACGTGCAGGCATCTTGACTAACTCGACGGAAGAGTGTCGCTTTGGCAGGACCACGTAGAGTAGCATCAAGTCCTCGACTTTGGAGATCAAGAGGAATCGAAAGTATTGGCAATATTACCGTTCGATTTTAAGCTCTGAAATATTTAGTGCATGTTGTAGCCGAGCTGACAACATCGAGATAGCGGATGCTTCTCTACATTGGTATGATACTCTATCGTCACCCTCTCGCAGACTTAGAAGTAGCATTATTACAATGACTACAGCTATGAACAACGAGTGCTAGATAGTCCGGTGAGCCTCTCGATAATCATGTGCAGGATAACAAAGCACATCTCGGTCCGCATCCGTCTTTAGCCCAGCTGCCCTATGTGGCCTTCTCTGTTCCATTGTCCGACCTTCTCTACTTCCGAAACGTCGCGTTCATGGTGCCGTTGGTTTACTTGTCATGCCTCCAGCTCAAGCTTTCTCGGACATGCGTGAGCGCCATGGGATCGCAGACCAGGTCTCACGCGGGTCCATTGATAGGCGGAAGGACTCTCCGAGACGATATCGAGCTCTGTGCAATGCTCCGAACCCTTTGAACTGGCAGGCACCCACAGGCTTGCAATATGTCCCAGGCACCCTCCTTATTGCTTCCGGCCGGGCGAGGCTGACTTTGCTATGAGGGTATTCAATGCCTCCTCCATACTCTCCTTCCCGCGCTTCAACAAGCACCAGCCATGTACAAAGCCTAGAGGCTTCAGTACATCAGCAATGATGGAACGTACAACTCTCCAAACTCTGCGATGTCAAGTATACGGTCTCCGATGCGCGAGCTGGGCGTTCGGCGGGCGAGAATGCGTATATAGCTCGAATGTGTCATGCTGGATATTGGACGCTCGAGCATCCCAGGATCGGATAGCGTGAGAATTATGAAGAAGCAGTGTGATCGGGATCGTGAACGGCAACCGCTGTAGTTCGTTTCGCACAGCCACCTTCGGATCAATTAGCCGCAGAAGCCAACACGAACACTCGCCATAATGGGATCGAGAGTCGGTCGCGAATGGTCGCGGTCGCGGCCGACAAGACCAAGAGCTTATTGTTCCCGCGGGTCATGGATTGATTATTGATCGCGGAAGGCTCAATCGCTATGTCGACGATCTGCAGTTCAAGTTTTGCGGGCAGGTCTTCAAGTAGGTTGACCAATGTCTTGTGTACCCCAATGCCGTGTGGCCTGTAGGGCGGTCGGTCGAGCGGATATAGTGCAAGAATGTACTGGGACGATATCCGTGGAGGTGGTGAGTTTGATGACGGAGACCAGCATTGGCTGGTAGTTATAGATGCATGGACACGCCATGCGGAGTTTGAGACTATGAGATGTGCGGAAGGTGTACTCAATCTCAGCAGGAAGGCTGAAGTAGTTGGAGGTGTGTAGAGCAACAACTGTTTCGCGAAAGATTCCATAAAGGAGCGTCATCGCTCGGTACATGCTATTGGAGCGCATCTCCTTGCCGTCCCGATGTTCAGCTTTCACCATCCAGATACTCATACTCATGCTCGTACAACCATGCCAAACGACGTGTCTCCAGCGCGCGTCCCGTGAAGCTCATTTCCCATAAGTAGTTTGTCGTGCTTCTTCGGAAGCTGCCCGATCGTGGTGAAAACAACTGCGCTTACTTCTCCTTCTCGTCCGTCGAGGCTGGCTGCTCCCTCCATGTCCCGAACCAACTGTCGAACACAAACTTCGGGGCATTCGGCGGCGTCGCGCAGACCTCCTCGCTACCCCATAACAGACGGAACCGCTTCGCCCGCCCCTCTGGCAAGTCCTCCACCGCATCAACTAAAACCTTCTTAAGCTCCTCCATCTCCTTTGGCTTAATCCCGTGCAGACTGACCTCCAGACTTAACAATTTGCGGCACTCCTTCACAGTCTCCACCACCTTCTTCGCGAACAGCACATGGTGGTTCCGCATACACGGGTCCCCGAAGTCGCCGCCCCGCGCAGACCGCGAATATGCGCCATCACATCCGGGCGCACCTCGAACGTGCCCTTGATAACTTCGGTCACGATATCATCGATCGGGACGATACTCCTTGGTGGCCAGACCACTCCGCGCATGCTTAGAGTCAGGGTGTGCTCGGCGCAGTACGCATCGAGGAAGAAGTTTTTGCGGAAGTGTCCGTTGAAGCCTTTGGAGATTGCGGTGATGACTTCCGGGAGAAGGGTGCGCGGTCGAAAGGCAGTGGGATCGTAGTGATTTGGTTTGCGTCCGGCATGATGGAAGTTCTTGGTGTGGATAATTGTAGTGGTTGGTGTAGTCGTCTTTGCTGTCTGGCTCGATGGCCTTGCCGAGGACCATGAGCTGCAGCTCTGCTGGCTAGTCGAGGAAGTGCGTGACTGGCATCGCGAGGTGTGTGTTGATCTAGCTCGCGGTCAGTCTTATGCTTTAGGAGTACAGCCAGTAAACGTACTGGTTAAGCTTCTTGCGGTGGCGAAGGTTTCTGTACACCCTGAAGGGGCTTGAAGAGTCGTTGTTAATGTCGCGAGTGGATAGTTTGGGACAGGTAGGGTCGCGGGAATTTATTGTTGGAACAAAGCGGGACAGACAGATCGTGAATGATGGGCTGTGCTGCCGTCTGTATCGTTATATGTTACACAGAAGTACTAGCGCTAGGCATATTCACCTTGACCCCGAGATCTATCTTCAGAGCTAGGTCCTTTACCATCTCCGCACATGTTGGAGAACATCAGCCCACCGGAACGCACGAAATGTCGACTCAAGTCTTAGCCGTTCAGCTGCGCCCAAATCAACCTCCAGAGCTCATCATGAAGGTCGGTGGCAAGATTACAGCCCCAGGAGGTGATAATAATCTGCACGCATAGATCTCAACCAGCACAAACCCGCTGAAGGATACCTTACTCGATGTCCTGGCATTGCCAGTGGAGATACAAACCCAAATCTTCGGCCTCATGATCCAACCCGATCCGCTGTTCGTCAACCGCTCCCATCACATTAGCACCTTTCCTAAGCGGCCCAAACACGACCCAGACGCGGAGATCAAGAGCACGATCACGAAGTTGAACGCCTCATTCTACGGCTTCGTCAGCAAGCATTTCCTCTACGAAGCCTACTGCTTGGAGAACCCTCTCACGGCTGTCATCGCACATTTCCTCGATCGCACGGTCAAGATCTGCCATAGCACGTTCACGAAGCACGGTGAGGTGCAGGAGCATATGCGTCGCCTGAGTATCCATGGCTTCGGGATTGGCATGGACATTGGACTCGAGTCTGTGATTCCCCACTACCTAAGCGAAGCCAAGGCGATTGTGGCTAGATGTCCACGGCTGTTCGAGTTGATCTTCAGTGTTGGCGTCCTCCCTCTGCCGTATGCTGCTACACAGGCTCAGAAGGCCATCGCGGAGGAGGTTGCGAAGCTGGCAGATAAGCACAGCAAAAAGATCCGAGTTACGTTTGTGGCGAGCACGGTAGGGAGAAGTAATGGTCTGGTGAAGTAGCTGGAAGGGGGGTGCAGGCGAAGCGCTTGAGACGTGAGATCAGGCTTGGTAGGGAGGGGATGGGATGCGCTCTGTGACCGAGATGGGGTTCTAGTTTGGCAAGGTTGAGATGTGCACGGTGGACATGAATTCATCCAACTGCGAAGAGAGCCAGCGGGGAGGCCTTCGTAGGCCCATCCCGATCAATTGTTGTGCTCCTGGGTACATAACTGTCCAGTCTGATCTCCCGCTGCCGTCGTTTCGTCTATACGTCAGCCCTTTCACCTTAGTAATCTCCCCGGGACCGAGCCTTTATGCTACTCCTGGAATTGATCGTGAGCATAAGACTGGCTGCTTGGCCGGAGTGATTGTCGACAGTCCTCCAATCTACTTTCTGACATGCGGATACGACGTCATAGCCCGCTGCGAGCCTCTTCACCCATTTTCACAACAACACAGCAACACAGATATCCGACAGCACAAAGATTCTTGCTGCGCCTGCGCGCGACGATCCAAGAGATGGAAGATCAAGCACCGACCCTTCAGCAAAAAGTTGATACCTCCGATGTGAGTAGAAAAGATCATGCGGAAGACCATTGCGCCCTAGATGGTAGGAGTTCGAACTGACCCATCTTCAGTACTCGGAAAAACTCTTAGACGACAAGAAGACCCTCTTCCATCTACTCATGGAGCTTCAGCAGCGCATCCTGGGCATGGCGATTGAACCCACGGTAAGGAAGATCGACCAGCCCCATCCGAACGAAAGGAAAGGCTATATGTTCACCGACCACAAGTTCGCCAGGATGATGAAGGGCAACAGATATCGACCCAACGACGAGCTTCGCATGATCCTGCGCCCGATCGTCGAAGCATTCCACGGCAAATTCTCGAAATACGACCTGCTCGAAGCCTACTGCTTACAGAACGTCCTTACCGCCACTATCCGCGAGAAGGGCGCCGTTTCTTTGGCCCCAGCGAACCACGCCCATTCGTTCCGCATTCATCACGGCAGCTACCAAGAGGGCGGAGAGATCAGGAAGCACGTCCGCCGTCTGCATCTCTCTGGAACTGTACCACGCTCGCGACTGGGTATGGTCCAGTTTGCTTTCAAGATTTACGATATTGTTGCGAATTGCATGAGGCTGGCGGACGGAGTCGTGTCCGTCGAGGCGACTTGGAACGAGCTGCATGCGCACGAGATTGAAGCTGGGGTGGTGGAGTTTGTGAAGATTCATGCGCAGCGGTGTGGGAGGAAGATCGGCCTTACCTTCATCGTGTGCTCGGAGAGGATGCCTCACTGGCCAGCATCTGGATTGAAGCACAGTGTGGTTTGTGAATAGGTTAGTTACGGATAGCAAGATGGCGAGTGGGAGCCTCATGCGAGGACTTTGGTTCACGGACTTCGGTGGCGCAGGGTGGGAGCCGCGATGCGTATGCAGGGGCTGTCCCGATTGCTAATTGTTACAAGCGACCAGGTCACCCAGATATCGGTCGCTTATATCTACCTTAACCTCTCGTATGGTAATGGTATCATCAACGAGTACGAGGATCGTGGGATGTGCTGCTCATCGCTCACGCTTACAGGGGGCGATAGGGATTGTCTCTCGTGTACCAATACATTCAGGGCGCGGTCCCGCCATTACCGCGATCTCCAAGCGGATACTCTAGCAAAACATAAGATATCTTGTCAACCCACTGTGTGTGTAGCCATCAGAGACGTACTCGTACCAGCTTTGGGGTTCGCCATCCTGCCTAGTAATCACCAACTCAATTCCACTCCATTTCTCGACATGTAAAGTCGACGTCATGGGCTCTCCCAACCTTGAGCTTTTCGGCGTATCCCTCCTATCTTCCCAGAGCCACAAAACAACACAGTTTCTTTCGCCAGAGAGCAAGACATCCCGAACATGGACCGTCAAACTGTGGCGGGCTGCAAGTGCAGTCCTACAATAAATCAACTGGAAGAAGAACCTGTACGTACAGCCGTCCACGTAATATGGTGATGGCGGACGCCTAATCATGTACAGGTCTCCAAACCCTCTATCGACGACAAGCCCGCCTCAGCTCTCCTCGGCATGCCAAACGAGATCCTCGTACCAATACTTCGGCATGGCTATCGAACTCAATTCGGACATGTTCGGGAAATGTCATCTTCACAACTACCAGCCAAATAAAGAACTCCAGAAGGTTATCTTCAACATCTGCCTCGGCTTCAACGGCCGGGCCAACAGAGAACTCTTACTCGAGGCATACCACCTGAAGAATTTCTCTACCGCCGTTCTTTGTAGCCTTCCGAACGACCCGAACGCTGCTCAGTTGTTCCGCATCCGCCACGGCAGCTTCGAGCAAAGCACCGAGATCAATCAGCACGTCCGACGCTTAAGCATTGCGCTGAACTGGCGCGGCTTTGCGGACATTCTCGAACTGCGCGGCGCTATGTTCAAGGTCCAAGATGTTGTAGCGCACTGTCCGAAGCTGGTGGAGGTGATCTTGAGCATTAACAACGGATCGCATCCGGAGCTCGCAGCGCAGGCTAGGGCTGAGGTAGAGGTGATCATTGAGGGTCTCGCGATGCGCCGTGGAAAGGACATTCGTGTGGTATGGGTCGCATCATCTCGTAAGAGGGATGGCAAGGGCCTTTTTGGTTGAGTATGGGAATTGTTACGTTTGGCTGAGTCATGAATGTTTCGTTGGCCCGATGGTTTGCGGCTTGCATAGTTCGGATGCCAGAGAGATGGGACGGGATGGATGCAGAAGAAAGTAATGCCGGAGGAGGATGAGCCATTGCTTTCCATTTACAAGGAGCAATCGTCAGCCCGGCGGCGTTGGCGGGCCAAAGACGAGACGATTCTGCAGTCAACGAGCTCTTTCGCTGGACAAAGCACATTGTGTTGTTTTCATTGCCCTAGATCCTTCTAAGGGATGTAGCAAACCATGGAGCAGACCATGTGATAAGGGATATAAGCACCTACTCACCCCCATATAGGGCTCAAATAAGCCTTCCCAATACATTGATACTGGCTGCTCGCTGAGAGATATACCGTGCTCCTTCTCCCTGGATCCTTATATCGGGGAATGAAGTTCGAACAGATATCCGATATCCCTAACCTCCGTACCCAGAATCTGCCGCTATACTCAATGACTTCAACCGTGCGATAGAAGCTTACAGATTCCGAAGGAAGCGTTGCTCCACTTATAAATGCGACATTTGACGTCATGCATCAACTGGGCCTCGAGCTGCTCCAGCTTTGCAGTCCATCCTTTCCAATGTCACGACCAAACCACATGAAATCTATACCATTGCGCGACAACTCGCAAAGATGGAGTCTCAGACGCTGGCAGTCCGACATCACGGCGAGCCAGGTCAGGCTACGCTCACCGACGTAAGTCGAAATAAGCGGGTTCCATAGGTATTTATGCCACTGACACTCGTGCTACAGGCCCAATCGACAACGGTTGCTCGCGGAGCTGCTAAGACACTCTTCGACATGCCTACCGAGATCCTTCTCCGTATCTTCGGCCTCGCTATCGGCATGACATTAAAGCCGCTCCAGAGGAAGTTCAACGACTACCATCGGACGGATTCCCGGTACCTCATCACTAGCAGCCACAATCTCACTGTGATGATGGCATCTCAGCATTATCGGCCGAACGACCATCTCCGCCTAATTATGCAGACGATTACCTACGAATTGCATGGTGCGATTAACAAGGACTTCCTGCTGGAATCGTACTGCTCCGAGAGCATCCTCACAGCCCATCTAAGCCGCGACGACACGATGTACCATCGCTGTACCTCATCTCAAGTGTATCGCATCGAAAACGGCAGTTTCCAGATGGGTACAGAAATCAACAAGTACATCGTCCGTCTGGGCATCTCTGGAGCCGGGGGTGCTGGGGTACTGGAAGCCCGCGGTTTCGTGTTCAAAGTCCAAGACATCGTCTTGCACTGCCCGAAGCTGGCCGCGCTGGTCGTGAGCGTTAGATTCGGGACGAATGTGCAAAACCGACCACCGCTGATGACAGCCGGGCCGGATTGTGAAGATACGAACGAGATGGCGAAGGACGAGCTCGCCAGCATCGTCAAGACTCTGGGGAGACGCAGCGGCAAGAACTTTCGCCTGACCTTCGTCGCTCGTTCGTTTCGGCGGGAGCGTGGACTTTTGGAATGAGCGGTCGATGTTGCGGAGTGCCTACGAAGTTCGAGAGTGGGGGGAGAAACGGATTTGTCGAGTGCTGGGACCACGACGATCTGGAGTTCTGCTAGACGTGAGTGAAGATGTATGGATCGCTCTGTGCGATTGGCGGATATAATCATCCTCGGATTGTCAGGCTACGATCACACAATGTACGATCAAGAAGGAGTAAATACTGGCACCGCATGACAGCCGTATTCTGTACAGTCATCACATGCAAATTGGTCCAGTCCTCTGTATGCGGTACTTTGCGCCCGTCAACTCCCACAGTCTGTGTTGTGGTCCCGTCCTATATCTCGTAATACCTGGTGAAAGTAGAGTATCGAACAAGCTTCTATAAGTGAATGTTGAGGCTTGGCCAAACGGCTGCCTCGTATCTCAAGTCACAGAGGATTCCTACAGAAAATCGCCATCAACAACATGCCGCTCTCATCATCACCACGATTGTCCGACCACCTGTATCTCACGCCCAAAGATGGAGAACAGTCTCGCCATCAACGCGGATGGAATCGTAAGTGCCATTTTCCAGGAGATGTTGGTGTCGACAGCTAATACCGCAGCAGGCAACAAAGGAAATCAGCTCACGCACACCATTCAAATCCCTCCCAACAGAACTCCAGACCCGCATCATCGGCCTCACCATCCTGCTTCACGAAAACAGCCCCAGCACACCCCACGCTCCGGACCCGGAGTGTCACGACCTCGCACCACGACACTTTTACCGCCCCCATGCAGAGCTCGAAACCCACGTGGCCCGCATCTCCCAAGGTCTGAACGTCAGCAAGACGTTCGTCCTCCAGGCTTACTGCGCCGAGAACATCCTGACCGCCGTGCTGAAGATCAACCCGTTTGAGCCGGCGAGCTCGGAAACCGAATGCTACATTGAGTGCGGTACCTTCGAGCAACACCCTGAGATCGAGATGTACGTGCGCCGTCTGAGCATTCATGGCGCTGAGCTTCGCAATTGCGCTATGCGGCTCAGCTTTCTCAAGAAGTTACACGATATTGTGCTACATTGTCCCCAGCTCGTCAAGTTAACCGCATCGGTGGAGGGCGGTGGAGGTGAAGACCAGGTACGGAAGGTGGTGGACCATGCAGTGAAGAAGAGGAAGAGGGAGAAGATTACGTTGATGTTTGTGCCGGTGACGACAGGGAGATCTTCTGGATATGTGGAGTAACTGCACAGGAAGGAAGGAGAGGAATGCGGGCTGGACTCTAAGCGCGAAGCAAGGGAGTAACCAGAGACGAGACTTAGTTGGCCAGGACGAAGAACTCTTGTAGATAGCATGTCAAATCGTGGTTGCTCGCCTGAACGATCGGATCGACTCCTTCGCTCATCGACCACTATCATACGACCAAAACAACCTCCCATGATACTATGGACAACTCCACGTAAGGCAGCGTCCTTACAAGCACCTCCGTTACGCCAGCGTCTCGACATCTTCCGGCCCATAGCACCTCTCTATACCGCCACGATGGAGCCTGGAGCCTCGTGAACTCGACCAAGGGTAGAAGAGACCAAGTAAGTCATTCATCCTTAGATATCTATTATGCCTACTCGAAACACGAATACAGCAAAGGCCGTCCAACACTTCAGGATTGGTGTGCATTGAATGAGTAAGGAAGAGGCATATCACTCATCAACCGGTTGGTGGTCTCGGTGGGAATACCTGGTTCACCAGTGCAGAGGACCGGATACAACCTCCTCACTCCATTACGGCAACGAGAGTATCACCACTGTCCGGCCATCTCCCTTCAGCAGCCCGGATGTCAAGTCGAGCATGTATCATGGGCGATGAGAGCATTTCGCGCGGTCCCTTTGACTGGATCCACTGAAGCACAGTACCTTGGACCTTGAACCTTGTTCATCTTCTCCCGTCGAGCGAAAAGGGCATGGCTTTAGGCGCTCCGATCTGAGCTCCAGGGCACGCCATCGTTGAGGAGAGCTTCGCATACAGACTCGGACCAAAGAAGCTCGCCTGAGCAAAGTGCTCTGTACTCCGCAGCTAGCTTTGGCCTCTCGAGCCAAGAACGATGGCGCATTTGGTGTTAAAGGCCTCGAATTTGAGCTCGGGATCACAACACCGGCGAGAAGACCATAGCTTCCAGATCCAGACCGTGCCAATTCATCTCGGCCATGTACCTTATACTCCGTGGCTAGCCTGCCTTCTCGACCGAAGAAGGATGGCGCATCTGGTACTGACAGCTCGGATCTGAGCTTGAGAGCACAACATCGGGAACAGAGTATGGCCCTTGGACGAGATCTTTGGAAATTTTTCCTTGCACAGCGACCTGCGATCTGTGGCCAGCCCGTCCGCTCAAGAATTGGGACACAAAGCATCTGGCTTCCAATCCTTGGATCTGAGCTTGAGAGCGCACTGTTAGGGAGGAGAGTATAACATCCGGACCCAGGCCTTGGCTTATTCCTAAAGTGCAGCGACCTGGAATCCCATGGCCGGCCAAGCCTCTCGAGCCAAGAAAGAAGGAGCGTCTTGCTTCGAAGCCCTGGATCTCAGCTCGAGCCCACATCGTTGGCACGGAGAGTATGGCATCTAGACCCAACCTCAGAAGGTATGCCTGCCCGCAGCGACCTGTGCTTCGTGACTAGACTGCCCTCTCGAGCGAGAGAACATGTGGAATACAGCTTCAAATGCTCGGATCTGAGCTCTGGAGCACACCGTCGACGAGGAGAGCGCTGTCCTCCGCCAAAGAGCGGATTCTGAAGACTTTCGCCGTGATGAAATTTTGGGCTGACTGCTGGTCCGCCAAGTTTTCTGGACTGCCAGTTTACCAACGCGACATTATAGCTTGCCAGGAAGCTCCAGCTAGGCAAGCCTACAATGTACCGGGCACGTCGCTCGGACGTACAATGTCCTTCCATCTAGCCTCAGCGCCTTCATAGGTAGCTCAAGTGAGCAGTGTCCGCGGGGAGAACATCGACGTACACCGGCTAGCCTGCTTTTCCGGGATCGAGCCCGGTGGTTTTACGGTCTCATGCTGGATTGCTCGATGGCCTTGGCCGCTTCTTCCGGACCAGTACCCAGTTCTCCGGGAATACCTTCGAGATCGAGCGTCTGTACTCGCTGCAAGACCGGGAAGAGTAAGCACAGCCTCCTGCAGAGCGAGTCCGTACATTCCACAGGTCGATGACTCGGTCTAGAGCCACGACCCCTACATGCAGATGGAGTCCGATTAAGCTCTTGGGTCGTACCAAACCTATTCCATCCATCGGTCCCGAATCCACGGTCCTGACTCCGCACAACCGCGGTGGTGGAGTCGCTCGAACGACATCGGCGTCGATCGAATGCGGGGTGAATTTACTCCATCGTACCGACCCCGCATCACTCCCGGATCGACACCAGCGTTGTTTACTCTTCTTTCCTGAACGATATATACTTGTTCTCGACCATCAGGGTGTTGGTACGCATCCTTCATCATTCAATTGAACCAACAGTGTCGCTTGATTTAACGGAAACGAACCATAATGGGCCTTCCCGAAACCATGCGAGCCGTCGTGCTCAAGGGAGATTATCACGTACATCCTCCTCCTTCCCAATTTTCCCCACTGTTCACAATCCACCACATCCCCAATCCCCCATCTCCTCACACTAACAGTATGAGCCGTCCAGGTCGAAGTAGAAGACCGCCCCACCCCCGTCATCCAAAAACCGACCGACGCCATCCTCCGCGTCACCTCCACCGCCCTCTGCGGCTCCGATCTGCACTTCTACCGCGGCCACCTCAAGTGTCCCCCCAACTTCATCTGCGGGCACGAGTTTGTCGGCGAGATTGTTGAGAAGGGGGATGACGTCAAATCTTTTGAAGTTGGAGATAAGGTGGGTACAGCGAAGCGATGATGAGATATGAGGGCCTGGCTGATCAAAGGGTGTGATGGCAGGTAGTGGTGCCCTTCTACACAGCCTGCGGCTCCTGCTTCTACTGCGTGCGCGGCCAAGCCTCCCGCTGCAGCAAGGGAGAACTCTTCGGCAACAGTGCGCCGGCAAACACCATCCCCGGCGGCCAAGCCGAATACGTCCGCTGCCCGCTCGCGGAAACCACCTTCGTCAAGGCCCCGACAGACATTCCCGAGGAGATGCTCGTGTTGATGGCTGATATCTTTCCCACGGGATATTTTGCAGCCGCGAGGTTTTTGAAGGATCTGAATGAGAGGGATCGGAAGGAGTATACCGCTGTGGTTATTGGGTGTGGGCCTGTTGGGGTAAGAAATCTTGGGCACAAGGATGTGGGACGGGGTGCTCTTATTGGGGATATGACTGACGTGGATGTGTGTAGGTTTGCGCGATAACCTGCGCCCTAACAATGGTCGACACAGTTATCGCCATCGACTCCATCCCCGAGCGGCTGGAAGAGGCGAAGAAACTCGGAGCTCGGGTGATTGATTTGAACGACGATCCGGTGCCGAAGATCAAGGAGGCGAGTGGCGGGAGGGGCGCGGATGTGGTGATTGAGTGTGTCGGGCATGCGGATGCGTGGCAGATGGCTTTTGATATGATTAGGCCTTGGGGGCAGATTAGCAGTATTGGGGTGCAGTACGTACCAACCCTCCACATCCTGAAAGAATTGATTGTTGGGAGAGAGCGATGCTGACGATGGTTACAGTACGGAGAAGTGGGAAGTCAACGGCCTCCTCATGTACGGCAAAAACGTAACCACATCCTTCGGCCGCTGCCCCGTGCGCTCCATCTTCGAGCCCGCCCTCAAGCTCCTCGTGCAGGAGCAGAAGAAGGTCGCTTTCCTGTGTGGCAAGACGATGCAGTTGGAGGATGCGCCGCAGGCGTATCGGGATTTCGAGCAGAGGAAGGTGCATAAGATTGTGTTCAAGATGGATGGGAAGGAGGCGGGGAAGGTTATTGAGGAGAAGGTATAGAAGGGCGCGGAGGATGGGGGGAGGTTGGAGGGGGTGGGTAGGATGTATGCGGATAGGCTTCTTGGATATACTTGTCAATGATTACGAGGTTATGGACCTGTCGCTGTGCCTGCGTTGATGAGTGTAGTGGCAGCGGCTCTGATTCTGGAGGTTGAGATCGGGATCCAGCTGCCGCTGTCTGCAAGTGCCATGCTCAATAGTCTCGAGATTACGGAAAAGCCAAGTGGCCTGGCTCAGTGAGTGTACTGCCATCGGCTCTGATCTCGATGTCGGGATCGAATACTATTCGGCAGCTTCTTGTCGATGCCAGCTCAACACTCTCGAGACCATGGACAGGCCATTGTACGCGTACCATCGACTGTACTGGCGGCGCCTCTGAGCTGAAGCTTTGGATCGAAGACCAGCTGCCACCACCTCCCAGTGCCGTTCGCAGCGTTCCCGAGGTCGTGACCATACCATCGTGCCTACGTCGATTGGTCTATTGGCGGCGTCCATAATTGCGAGCTTGGGATTGGATGATAGCTTACCATGTCTCGTCAATGCCATTGGCAAAGCTCTCGGGGGCTTGGACACGCCGTCGTACCTCTATCGTTCGATGTAGTGGCCGCAGCCCTGTCTGCGAGCTTGGGATCAGTGTTAGGCTTGCGGTTCTTTGTCAAGGATATATTTGACGTCCCCAAGACTGTGTCCAGACCTTCGTCCCCATATCATTGGTTTTAGTGGCAGCACCCCTGGCTGAATGCTTGGGATCGATGTGAGGCTGGTCGTTACTTAACAGTGCCATGATCAGCGCTCTCGTAGTTGTGACCATACTTTCGTTCCTAGATCAGGGGACGTAGTGGCCGCGGCCCTTTCCGCAGACCTGGGATGTATTTGGAGCTCGCAGTTCCTGCTCAATGCCATGTTCAATCATCACGGGACTTCAGACAGTCCTCTCTGGCTATACCATTAGCTGTAGTGGCAGCGGCCCTGATTGGTAGCTCGAGATCGATATGAAGCTTGTCATGTCCTATCAGTGGTAGGTTCGATGTTCTCGAGCAGATAGAGAGGAGGTCAAGCTCGTGTAGTCGTGCAAAATCTTTCATCCCTGTCTCTTTGCGTAGAAGACAGCAAGGTATCTACCATCTCAACCCCAGCCCTCTCCACAATCAAAATTCCTCTCATGCTCACGTACTCTGCTCCAGCGGCACCTAGCACTTGAAGTTTTGCCCGAGACATCTGATCATCTCAACCATATCCTGCATCCGTATACCCTCTTCTTGCTTGACGATCTGGTGCGGCTCGTTCGTATTTCCCGACCACACGTAGTGTACCGGCCACACCACACGACGCGGGTAGTTGTACCTCGGCTGGGGGTGTTCGTCGTTCGTAGTCGACTCGTCGGTGAACATGTTGGTGGGAACGGGAATTGAAGCTAAGCGGCCGTGTTTGTCGTTTGGTGGAGGCCAGAAGGATTGGTCTGTAAACCACACATTCGTGGTCATCCAGGTGTTGGGGACGGGTCTCTAGCTTACATTAGTACACGGTCCCTATAAAATTGTCTGGGTTAACAACGTACTGTCTTAAGGGCTACTTCGTCGAAGAACATCAGGTTGAAGCGCACTACGGCGTCCTTAGAGTTGTCGGGGAGGAGATAAATCTTCTTCTGGATCTCAATAGATCCTTCGATGGCGGCTTTGAAGGTGCGGGAGACTCTAGTGGCGACGACGATGTCTCGCTCGGGGAGGGAGAGGAGGAGCCATTCGAGGAGTTCGGGGGTGTTGAGGACTTGCTGTACTGCCATATCGACGAGGTAATGTAGTTGTACGGTTCGTTAGGGGTATCGAAGGCGAGAAGTCGATTCGTCAACTACAGGGTGCAAAGTGGAACGAGAGCGTCGAAGGAGGTAGTCTGTGCTTAAATTTAATTCAACCTCACTTCACCGACAACATTGTTGATCCAGTACTATCTAAACGACTTTAAGGTCGTAATAAATGGCTACATTATGTACTACAACCAATTTATCATTACCATCGACGGCAAGAACAGTTTATGGATCGATGTCTTAACGAACAGCTACGAGACATCGTATTGTAGTCGTTAAGCAAGTTACTTAACGCTATCATGCCTTGATCATACTGATACTGATCTGCCTCCGGAACAAATGTACATCAAACAGCGCAAAGACGAGTCTGCCGAGGCTGCTTATATGGTAGAGCCGAAGTCCAATTATATCTAGTACCGCATTTTCTAGGCGACGTCGCAGATAAGTAGAGGAAGCAAGGTTCTTGACTTAAGGAGAAGATGAGAATCGATGAATGTACTCTCGTTTTGTAGTTCAGTAGTTCCATGTCCTGGTATCCCACACCGCAGAACTTATCGCTCTTCAAACCCAAGATCAAAAACCTCCGCATCTCCGCTTCCTGATGCAGAAAACTTGCCAGTGCAAGATATCAACGATCGCATCACGAACCGCCGACGATCCAGCCTTCCATTCCTCACCCGCCGCCAATCACTCCACATACCCCCCGTCCCTCCCCTCCGTACTAGCCACGAACGTCACACGCCTCGGTTAATCAAACCGCGCATCGCCACGATGGAACGGGAAGTCCTAGCAATCCTGTTCAAGCATTCTGCGTCCCCAGGAATTATATCCCTAGTAAGTGTGATGCTTTCAAACGCCACATTATCTGAGATTTATGGCAAACTTACCACCTCTGCTAAACAGGGCGCGAACACTCTCAGGAAGAAGACTTTGCTCGATCTTCTCAGTCTGCCGGTCGAGATACAGGTCCACGTCTTCGATCTCGCCGTCCAACCTCCACTCAAAAGCGCGAGAAGACCTCACACTTGGTCGGTAAGAGCACCTAAGCATTCCAAGATGCTTGACGAGACGGGTATGGTGGTCAACATCAGGAAATGGCGCCAGTCCTACGACCCGGATACCGAATTCGCGCGTATCGCCACGAATATCATGAATGGCTTCTACGGATTCGTCACTACCGACTTCCAGTTCGAGGCCTACTGTCTGGAAATCGAGTCTGACTTAGTATGATGTCAAAGCCGTAAAAGAAGGAAAGCGCGGATGCGGGTATAGCTGAGCGGAGACCGCTATCACATAACAAATTGGTGCAAACAAGATCTTGACCACCATCGACTTACGGCAATACTCGCAGGTACCCACCGAGCACTCATCGGGGAAGGACAGTGTCCTTCGAATCATCCGTGAGACACTTTCGCTGTGCTCCGTCAAATGCTGGACGACCACTCGAGTCTCGAATAAACGACATTCTGGTCCACCGCCAGCACAACAATAGTACCAATCTCCAGCCGGCACTCGGACGGATACTGCTCAGGTCTCAAGTCCGATGTACGATGGTTGAGCTCGCCATCCTGTGTATGGAATCTGGAGGGCAGTAAAACTATCTCTGGCTAGGATCATCATCCGTGGCTCACATCTTACCCCGTCCGTGCCTAGACGGTTGTCTAGGCGCGGTACTGCGCTATAGTCGGTACGCCGACGCCAGTTTGTCTTGGTCCAAGCTCTCACTCGAGGATCCGATGTAGACAAGCGACAAAGAAATACAATTCGCAGGGTTCGACAAAGGACTCGCTCTCGAGTCGGCATCTCGCTTTATTGCGATGCTATTCAAGATCCAACCAACAGATCTAGCCTCCAGACTCGACCCTGCTTGGAACGGCGAACATCTTACACTGGGCATGGATGAATAATTATCCTGGTTCTGGAACTTGTCCAGGCTTAGGAGCGAAATTTAGTAATCCGTAGACCTCCATACCGAGCTCGACAATACCGCCACAACTACGCCAAAGTAGACCGCTTTCCCATCCTCAACATGGGTAACACTAGAACTACTTAAGTAGGAAACGCTTCTTGTCTATGCAAATGGCGAAGCTTACTTGGTCACATCTACGTACCTATAGCAAAACTGCAGACCCAGGGACATCGATATGAGGCCGGAAGTCCATGGTGATAGGCTGATCGACACGCTTCGACACAGCCAATGATTTTGATTCATCTTCCTCATCTACCACACGGAGCTTTCGGTATGTTATGCGAGGAGCTGAATCACGATGTTGGGCAACTTGTGGAAACGCTGAGCTCGGGGACATCGTCCCAAGCCACTTCATTGCCGCCATTCCGTTTTGTATTCTTTCAGAAGTTCGTATACCCACCTGCTTATGCTCAGACTAGTTCGCCAAGCGGTTTGAGGTAGCCTCAAGAACCGTGGAATCTCCAGAGCACGGAGCTGCCAGCCCGTCCAAACGTCCAAAAGCCATAGGATAGCCGTTGGATATCTCGGGTATCTCGGTACTTTCCAAGCTTTCCACAGACGCCAGTAAGCTAGCAGGTAGCTCAGGGATTCCGTTGGCGATGGAGAGTCGGGATGTTCTTACTCGTCTACCTTCGGACGTGTGGATCGATGGAGAGCGAGTATTAGGCGGTCTAGTGTAAGATAGGGTACATCCATTGATCCTACCATTGTTTCTTGGGAACTTCCATGTACCGCGGCTTGGAACAGTGACTGTGCCCTCTCAAGGCAATGTCTTGTTCATTCTCTGCTGAGATAGCTGTGTTAAGTCTATAGCATAGCATAGTTGTTCATTGCAGTAATCGGGGGTCGTACATACACAAAACAATGTACAGATACGTTGATCTCGTCTACTCACGTTGAGTCAGGTCGAATAGAGTGCAGTAAGAGCTGTCTAACAATATGCAGGGTCCTGGGCGCTAAGGACAATTCCTCATTCAAAGCCTCAACCTCACTGAACGACATCCTTGCCATCGCAGAATTGTAGACAACATGTCTACTACTGCCATGATACCATCAGAACAGGCGGACTTCGCCATCTACGATGTACCAGAGATCCTTCAGTCGATCCGCATTCCGCACTACAAGGTGTTCGGCAGCATTGGCATCGTGAAGGCAATTCTGCTCCATCTTCCGCATCGCGACCTCTTGTTCTCAATCAAGGTATCGAAGTTGTTTCGAGCTGCAGTGGATAGCTCTATCCCGTGGCAGGAGAAGCTGTTCTGGGTCGCAAAGACAGACACCGGAGAGCGCTCATACCATCTTGAGTTCAACCCCTTCTTCTTCGACAAGAGCGGGAAGAGGGCTGCTTTTTGGAACGACAATGTAAGTTCCTACTTACCCACAGTACTATCGAATGTGCTTTACTGACAAACCACTTAGCTGGGCGACCACATGGGCATGCAAATCCCTATCTCGATCCGACTCCACCGTGTGTCCTTCCGCGCGACGAGCCAACTCTCGTCCTGCTTCAGAATGCTGGCCACTCAACCTCCACGCATGAAAGCTACCATGATGTCGTCGGATCCAGCTACCCTGCAGCATTTCACAATCCGACACGAAGAGGAGCCAGATATGCCAGTCACGATCTACGGACTCACGAAGCTCATCCAGGAGCGCAATCTTCTGGAGATGAACTACCCGATGTCTGACGGTACCTTCGTCGTTCCGGACGACCCTCGCTTCGAAGAGATGGGTGTCAGCGACACAGATCAGGAGGGCTGGACCGATGACGATAGTCTTTCGGGCGGGGATGGTGAGGATGAGGACGGACAGCAGGAGTTGAGCGGGGGACAGGGTGGAGAGTCAGGTGGAGCAGATATGACAGAGCAGCAGGGACAGTAGGAAGAAGAGTGCTTCATATTGATGATTTGACACCAGATCGAGATGCTGGCGTGAATCATGGTGTTGAGTAGTGTAGGGTACATTGGTACAAGCACTACCTTATCTGTCGATCGGGTATACTTACACAGGTAGACTGTTCGCCTGACCTGCATCTCGCCTCTCAAAATACCACATAAAGGCTAATATGGACTCGCAAAGGCATCCCACGATCTAACCTACGTCTTTCTAGCCGTTCCACCAAAACGAAGAGGCCTAAACTTTGATCCCGGCTACATATTCCAGCATATGATTCTATATCCTTATCCGTCAAGGCACGGATATCGAAGCCTGCAAACACCTTGAAGATCTTTATTGCTAGTTCTGTACAGCAGCTATACATGGACCGGCCAGAGACTGTAAGTAGGTTTGTCAGAACCAATGTCTCCGGTTCACCCTTCTTGGCACGTAGGACGATCGGTCGCTCGATACCTAGTCGATGGACTCCTACAACTTGCTTATTATCGCATGTACCTGAGTCAAGCAGCAACGAGTTTATCCACTCGATACTTTGACGGAGAGTTCCTAGTCCTAACTGCTCACCAAAGCCATTCGCATCGTCGCTTATGAATTCAGCACTAACACTACAGATACTGTAGCACCACCACTCTCAGCTTCCACGCTGGGAGCAGGATGGACGACCGACCCGTCAGCCGACGAGGCATCAAGCGCACGCCACCCTACCTTGGTCGATGGTGCTGCGAAGGCATTGCTCGCGCCAACACCCGACCATTTCTCTGGTGTCGGCATCAACTACTGTAGTGGCCCCGTTCTGAGCTCAGGATGGAGAGAAGCGACGGCATGTAGGGTCAGACATCTCGCATACGGAATGCTTCTCCCGCACTCGCTCCGATGTGTTTGTGCACAGCTTCATCGTTGAGCCTGGATGCGCGGGTGAGACAAGACGAAAGGTCTCAGACGAACAAACGTCTTCGGTCCTGGAGCTTAATATGCCTATACAGCTATTGAACGGTAAGTCAGAGCCCACGGCCAGCGATTCTTCTGGCAAGAAGGAAAAAAGCTTTATGCAAAGATACCCTCATGGTAGAAGGAGTGATGAACAACGAGCAGTACGAGACATGATCCAGAATTCGAGTATTTGCATTCCAGTTACTGTAGCTGTAGCCTAACATTGTTGGCAAACAGCGATGCCTTGCTATACGTAGTAGTATATATTCTCCTCATCGTTCGTGAGCGTCAAAAAGTCTGCAACAATGTTGTAATATAACGATTCACTACCCTGAGTGTTTACAAAACCGCTTTTCGTTAATTACAAGTGTCTGCCAGGTTCAAGCAGAGTACAATCGTAGCTGTCTGGCGTCACACAATGAGCCGAGCCTTTGACGCTAGCGAATTCTGCTTGGCTTAAAGCCACGACCTTGACTGCGTGATTCTTTCTTACCACAACGTTGCAAGCACCATACCACGCAACATGGCGACACCTGCAGCGCAGCTGGCATTGGCCGTTGTCTCACACGTCGTTCACTCAAACAGCGCAGCACAAAGCGTACTCAACACTGTCGAGCTGCTGGAGTTGATTCTGGAGGAGCTCCCGAATATTGATCTGGTCATCGCCACCCGCACCAGCAATTTGTGGAAGAACGTCGTCGACGGCTCGATGACATTGCAGAAGAAGCTGTTTCTGATGGCTGATGGTAATGATGCGGAGGTCCCGTTGCCAGCGAATGGTCTTCGGTTCAACCGGATCTTCTTCAAGGAGGGGACAGTTCGCGTGATCGCCTGGACAGACAATGTGAGTAGATACGGCTGCTATTGATATTAAGCATGCTAATGGTATCCACAGCACGGTCCACACTCCGGTGTCGAAGTCCAGATTCGTCCAGCATTTCGTGCCATCTGCGGAGACGTCGACTCACCGCATTCGTCATATTACGAGATGCTCGTCACACAGCCGCCACGAGCAAAGGCAACCCTCCTGCCCGATATGAACGGCAACTTCGCGAGGATGGCGCTGACGATGCGCGAGAATTCGGACATGACCATCGGACTGCTCGCCATCGGTCACCGCCACCGCATCTCGAACCCTGTTGCTGTCCCTGCGACTGACGTGCAGCGGCACCTCATTGCCTGCGCTGTCAGCGACTCAGAGAGTGACAGCGAAGATGAGGATGATCCGCACCAGAATGATAGTGACAGCGAGGAGGACGAAGGGGAAGTGGAACCAAAGAGGGCGTTCTACGCTGTGTTTGGCGGCGACCACGACAAGGAGGTGTTTGCCGGAACGAGCACTAAGCATGCTGGAGGTGTTCTCGGGTATTGAGTGCTTCTTTGCCTCATCATGGGTGTGATGGTTTTAGGCGCAGTAGCATCGACTGTGTTTGGCGTGAGTGGGAAGCGGGTGTCTTTGGCGAACAGCGAGAACTTGTCCTAGAACTGCAGTATGGTTCACAAACTGACTACTCGCTAAGAATCGCATTTCAGGTCTCAATTCCCCTGTCTTCGCTATTCATGCTGTTCTCCAAAACAGCTACCAAGCAAAATGCAATATGCAGTACTTTAGTCTCTGCAGGCTCCGCCGCTGACGCTGCGACAATGCCGACACAGAAGCTCATCTCGCCATGTACCACTCAAACTAATCTCTGCCCAAGCCGGCGCACCCATTGCCCGAAGAGCCGCCCCCAGCGCTCTAAGGCTTCGTCCTCGTCAACATCCTCTCCCCTCGCCATCTCAATCCTCCTTGGCACCTCCCTCTTGCTGTGTCATCGGAACCGGGAATAGCACGCGGCACGTTCGGGACCTCCACAACCTCAGCCCACGGCGTCGACGGATCAAATGGGTACCGAATGAGCATCGCGTCCTTCGGCTCCCCACCCCACCCTTTACGGAACGGATTTGACTTCCTGCACTTCTCCATCGCCGTCTCGAGTTCAGTTCCACCGCGCATCTTCTCCACCACCGGCACCAGAAGAATTCCGCGCTGCTTGTCGCACGTGTCCGCCTCCAACCGGTAATGAGCGTTGATGAGTTGGTCCATGGTAACGCCCTTCTTAGTAGTGTTGATGACCCACGTCTGGCCTTTGCCGGTGGTCTGCAGAGACGCCCACATCGCGTCCGAACAGTGGGCTGGTCGCATGCCTGTAAAGTCGTCGAACTGGCTCCAGTGGATGAATGCTTCGTTCACCGCGGGATCGCCTAGAACCATCTTCTTCCAGGTAGGAGTGATCGATGCGTCGTGGCTGAGAAGCTTGTCGAGCGGGATGGCGAGGTGGTATTCAACGCAGTCAGTAAGCTCCCCCTGTCGGTTGAGGCTGTTAGCATAATGGCACATTACTTCGCTGGACAGAGGCGTTGGGAGGGGTCTGCGACTTACACTGAATGCACGCCTGACCCTACCCTTCGGCGTGACAGGCTTGGGCTTGAAGAGGAAGGTATTGATCGGATTGGCCTCGACCTCCTCCTTGGTTGCTTTGTTGTTGGCGTCTTTGTCCTTGTTATCCTCTCCGCTCGCGACCTCGTCTGCCTTTGTGTTCTTCAGTGGTTCGAAGAAGAGCTTACAACGCAGACTAGGGGAGTCGTTGATGACATCGTTCCAGTGCTTGTCGCTATCTGATGGTCAGCGTGCTCTCGCCTGGTCTACAAACTGTTATGAACTTACACTCGCATCGCCAGCAAGACGTCGCGCGCAGGGAGCTGATGGAGGATCATCTCGAACAGCTCTTGGATCCCAAGGACTTTGCTTCTCAGTTGGTTGTCCATGGTTCTTGACGGTTGGAGTGACGTGGCTGGAAGGGTGTGGTTCGAGGGATGTGGTAGGATGTTGCTGGTTACAAGGGTGTTGTCAAAAGGATGCGATCGGAACGGTGTGGTCAGAGATATGAGGCCAGAAAGGTGTGAGAAGGAAGGCAGGATAGGATGAATTATGTGAAGATATTTGTAGTCGGAGGAAAGAATAAAACCGTGAATTTCCTGGTTCGCCTGATTTGTTGACGCGTCACGGTAAAAACGATGTGATTGGTCGACCTCTGTCTTCACTCACTTCCAACCGCGGGTATACCCGCCGCCGCACGTGCAACTAGTTCCTCCAAAGCAAAACTTCCCCCTTCCTAAAATCAGTTACATCGACATCGAACATTCATCGTATCGGTATCCATCGCCATGGCGCCATTAGTAGCGACCAAACAAGCATCGAACACGGAGAAGAAGGCAAGCGAGCGGATCAACGGCGTTGTGGAGCTCGTGGAAGCGATTCTGCACCATTGTGACTTCTTTGACGTGGTTCAGGCGGTGCGAGTGTCAGTATCTCCTCATTGACAAGCGACGAACTATACTGACGGATGGCAGGAGCAAGAAATGGCAGGAAGTTATTGACGGCTCGATCACGCTGCAGAGGAAGCTATTTCTGGCGCCTGCAGATACGACTACCACCGGAGGAGAGAGGGGACTCATCAATCCCGTCTTCTTCAAGAAGTCTTGGGCAGCATCGACCCCGATGCTCTGGTACGAGGTAGATCACGACTGTCCAATCCTTCGTCTCTCCTGAAGAGATTTCTAACAACATTGTAGGGATTGTGGGTAATGGGTGTACCATACATTCTCGTCTTCCCGGTCCGTCGTCTCTTCGCGCACGAGAAGTACGATTTTCCAGTCACGCCGAGCTGGACGAAGATGGTCGTTGGGCATCCAGGAGTCCCATCCGGCTTCGTTCAGTGGCGCAACTTCTACACCGGACTTGACACCGAAGCGTGGGCGCTCAACTCGAATGCCGGTGGTGTCACGATGGGGCAGGTTATTAGTGTGCATCAGGCTGTACATCGAGATCGCGGCAGTGTTGACCCAGCGAGATTGCGTTGCAACTTGTGGCTTGAGCCTCCGTCTGCAGGCCCATCGATGACAAAGAGTGAGTGTGAGTTTAGGCAAGCACTGTTCAAGTCATGGATTGACGAGATAGACGATTCGGAGGTGCTGGAGGTACCAAACAGGCAGACGGAGGACGGTGTGGTGCTGATGCGCGAGGACCTCGACCCGTTCGACAGCCGTGCCGGTTTGCCATGAGGATAGGGGATGTTTGTTGCTATCTGAGACCGTATGAGATTGCTACGGTTGAACGGTATCGCAAGGAGCGATTGTTGTTTGGGTAATTGAGACAGTTGAGATAGCTGCCTCATGAATACTGCATAAAGTCAGCACGTTTGCCATCGTTCTTATTCGTAGAACTCCTATTTTTCGTGGTTGCGATATGTGCCATTTGATCCCTACGGACATCGATCCTCCAACTCTCAGCTTGTATACCACACTTTACTGAACTTCTATATCTCGGCAAATCATCGGAGAAGCCCGTGTGTAACATGACATCGATCCTCCTTCTCGCGTCTTCCACCGCCAAACCTTTTGCACGGAGTCTTACACATCGTCTTATACACCCACTCCGTAACCACCATTGCAAGCTCCTTGACCGTCACGCAGTCTATACAACGCATCGCAAAGACAGAATGAACATTTCAGACCACGTCCTGTTCAATCCCCAGGACAAAGCATTAGTACAGACAGCACTTCGAGCGTTCTGGGACACCCCAGCAGGAAGAGCTGTAAGACTGCAGTGGCTCCAGGAAAAGGTGCTCGGCACAGCAGAGCTGTTCGAGAGTATCCTGATCCAGCTCCCGGAAAGCAGGATTGTGCTCGCCGCTAGGGTGTAAGTGATATCGCTCCTCACTGATCGTATGGCCTCGCACGGGCAAAGAATAATGCTAACGCGATCTCAGCTCGAAGCTACGGCAGAACACCATTCGACATTCGCAGAGTCTTCAAGAGCGGCTGTTCCTTCGATTCAGGAAGAACGATCGATTTGCTGATGATCTGCACGTGAGCCCAATCTGGTTCCCAGGCGGCTTGTCCACCGTGGCAAAAGTCAAACATACGCCATTGGTACGTTGTAAATGTCTAGCGAGGCCGACTGTCGTCGAGACTGACTTGAGTTCCAGGAGTTTCCTGTGTCATGTCGTCGTGCCGTCTTGACGAATCCGGAACGCCTGTTCCAACACACGACGGCAACTCCTCAAAGCTACGAGAACCAAATGGTGCTCAAGCCATTTCACGACCTCATCTTGGTTAAAGTCCACTATCTCGGTCTACCCGCAGATAAGACTACACCACCGGACCATCTGCCGCGGAAGTTCGAAGCCTGGATCATGAATCGCTCCAACAAAGGCGTAACCATGGCTCAGGTTGCGAAGGTGTTCGGCTACTAGAACCATCCTAACGCCTACGCCATGGCCCAGAACAGCTATTGGAGTATATGGGTTCCAGTTGCAGGTTGTCTGATGGTTGCACCTGCTGGCGGATGGCCAGACGACGATTTCAGGAAAGGCAAGGTGTGGGGTGGGCCTAAGAAACTCATGTATCCAGCAATGGAAGGCGACTCTGATTCAGAGGAGGATGACGATGATCACGAAGGTGTAGAGAGCGAAGATGACGATAGTGAGCAGGACGAGAGCGTGGGCAGTGAGATCGAGGAGGGGGAGCTAGATGATCTCTGGGAGGATATGCGCATTGATAGCGATGTGGAGGGCGGAGATGAGAGCAGAGACGACGGCGAAGAGGATGATGTGCCTGCCCAAGACCATATCTCGAGCGATGAGGATGGCCAGCCTCCAAGGAAGAAACCACGGAAGGCGCTCAAAAGCCTTGGTCGCTAAGCAGGAGGTTGCATAGGAGGCAGTGAGCTTACTGGTATCAGACAGTGAGCAATAGACAGGGCGGACCCTCCTCTTCTTACTGTCGCTCAGTCTGCGCCCATTAACGTCGAACTTCTGTACTGTACTTTATTCGACTCTATCTCTCGGCAGCATCCGACTGACCAATCCATCGCCGTTTGCAACATGCAATCAATCCTGCATCTCGCGTTCTTCACCTCTTCGCACCACACCTGCCACGTCCTCTTGCGAATGGCCACGCTCATCGCCTACACCACGGATTGTTCGAAAGAACACTGCTACGATGTATACCTCGAGCGACCATTCGTCCGAGATTGTAGGCCAGGCGGCGCATCAAGCAGAACTGCAGAACCTTCCTGAGGATCCTTTCGCCAGCGTTGCGCTGCGTAAGGCCTTGCTCAGAGACGCGCTCCAGGCTCTCCCAGCACACCCTCTCGTCAAGTTTGCGCATCGGCGGAGAGTACTTACCACCACAGAGCTGTTGGAGAACATCTTGCACCAGCTGATCGAGGATGACAACGTCTTCGTCTCAACAATGTGAGTAGTGGCGTCCTTTCGCGGACGTGACAAAGAAGATGGCTAACTGAAGGTCAGCTCCAAGCAGTGGCGTAGTACGATCCAACAATCACAGACGCTCCAGGAGAGGCTATTCCATCGGTTCAAGAAGAACAATCCTGCTGCTGACCACCTCCATGTGAATACGATGGCCTTCTACGATGGTCTGTCAACCAACATCAAGGACTTCCTGACGCCCTGGGTTCGTTGCATCCATGAACAAACAGGTAGTCCAGGGCTAATCGAAAAGACAGGGTACTACCGTACGATGCAGGCCAGCCGACATGAGCTACCCGCAGGACCTGTTCGTTCACACCACACATCTGCCACTGGTCCCAACTACACCAAGCTCTACGAATCAGATGATCGCGAAGCCGCTACGCCAGATGATCCTCATCGACTGGGACTACCCTGGGCGCCAAGAAAGGAAGGAGAAGAAGCTGCCTCGTCGTGCCGCAAGGGACAGCGCTTGGGTGTTCAACTTCGACGGGAAGGGCGTTACAATTGGCCAAATTGCAGAAGTTTTCTCGCTGAGGAACCACGTCGACGTCTATCTCATCGCCGAGGTCTCGTATTGTAAGGCGTGGGTGCCGGTGAAGGAGATGTCAATGACCGATGCGGCGGAGACCTTTCTTGAAGGACGAACGACGCTGATCCATGCCTTTGAGCCCGACTTCAGTGAGGAGGAGGACTCTGATGAGGACGATGATGAAGACGGTGATGCTGAAGAAGAGGATGGAGCTGAGGTGGCCCACGATGCAGATGGGGTCAGCCGTCTCGCGGGTCATGTCACGATGAGTCTGATTGGCGTGGACGAGCCTCCGGAGTCTCGATTTGTCTTCGATGGCAACCCAGATGACGAGGAAATGGAGGACTTTGACGGCGAGAGTGGTGTCGCGGAGTATGACGAGTACGGCCGAGATGCCGACCTGTATTCATAGTGCCGGGCGGTCTTATGGGAAGAAGCCGGGCCTACGAGGAAGAGGCTAAGGATGTATGGAGAGATTTTGGCGTTGTCCGACAGACGGTTGCCAGGCGGCGCAAAGACGAGCAGTATGATGGAGACCTACCCTGCTGTCAGCCGCATACATCTGTAAACTCAGAGACGATAGCTCACCATTACAACAACCCCCTTTCACACCTCAAAGGGCGTCCGAAAAAGACAATGCTTGTTGTATCATCCGATGCAGGATAGCCTGTCTGCTGCAGCAAAAGCAGACAAACAAGCGAGTGTCTTCTCAGGGTTCTCCCTGATAGCTGACCAGTGACCCTCTGTCAGCCCTTTGCTGTGCCATTCCGGGTTAGACCCCGTTCTTGTCCTGGTATATATCGTTAGTCGAAACACTGGAACGTGACTCTGTCTTTCCTTTCCCCTTCATGAGCACCAATAAGCTTTCCCGGATCCCGGCTGCGTGCCCATTAGCGCCCACAAAATCCTGGACCTTTCGTGTAAAATCCTGCCTCCTTCGCCATCCAATCTGACGTCTCATCAACCGGAAGTCAAGATGGTGCAGACAACACAACCCGTCACCGCGACTGCGAAGGCGTTGGGCACACCGGAGATCATCGCCAACATTCTCGTCTTGCTGCCGGCGAAAGACATCCTCATCTCGGCGCCGCGCGTGAACCACACCTTTAACACCACCATCAAAGAGTTTCCGGCCCTCCGGAAGAAGCTGTTCTTCTCTGTAGATGTGACCGACGCGAAGGGGAAGGGATCATCGCAGAAGGTTTCTGGGGGCGCCAACACGTTCTTCTTCCCAAATCAGCACGTATGTCCTCCGCAACCTGACATCATCGTGCTAGTAGCTGACATAGATTAGACCGAAGACGACATTAACGGCGTTTACGGCCACGTCTCAACTATCCACAGGCTCTTCATCACCTCACGGACCGACAACATCACCGACAGCTTCGAGCGTATGCTGTTCACAAGCATGGCGAGCCCGATACTTGAGATCGCCTTGACTCAATATCTCGGAAAAGTGTGCATTGTGAAGAACGACGGCTCTCCAATCTTCATGGGTGACATCGTCCACGTTGTGCGTCTCCTTCACGAATCGGCGGGTGTTCAAGGGCTTGTCATCTGTAACGATGGCAGCGCTGCAAAGCAGTATGAGCAGGCGTTTGTGGGTGCTTATCTGAAGTACGATGGGAGCAAGGATTGGATACATCGCGAGCTTGCTGCAAAGGGCTTGACGGTCACGAATCGTCCTATGTTGTTCCAGGCGAAGAATGGGCGTCAGTACCGGTGGTTCTGTTCTTGAGAGGCGCAGGCGTGTGACGGTGGATGGTGCGAGTGTTTGTGATGACTGAGATGGTGTCGAGATGGACATCAGCTAGTTCTGGGCCTTGTACATAGAACGATGTACTGCAACCTTCGATGCTACGACGATTGATATGTATTCTCTGTGCAAACCCCGGTTTATTCCACGCAATGACTACCGTTGATCCGTCCGCAGTGATACCAGAGTGCTTCTGATCTCCGCCACGGAAGCGGCCATTACGCTCGCTTTCATGCAGCACAGCAGAACCGTCTCGGTATAGAAGACGAAGGGCTTGCTAACCACCATGGGAAATGTCATCTATCTCGTTAGCCTCATTAACACGGATGGGGGTGGCTATGGTGCGGCCGGCGTAGAAGGCACAGTGATCTGCGATGATGGGAGTGTTGGCGGTGCTTTCACTTAGCCGAGGATTGTTACTGCGGCAGGGGCGAGGAAGCTTCATCGAGAAGGCTGCGTTTCATACGGCTGTAGAAGTACGAGGGTTGAGGACTATGAAGAGTCCACGGTTGTGCAGTGGTCGAGATCAGATAACGTGCTTCTATGCTTAATAACATCGGTATGGCTCGGAGAAAGGCCAGTAACTACGGTGTTGGTAAGACGCGTGTTGTGGCGATACATTGTCGTCATCTGCAAAACATTCCTTTCGTAATCGCGCCGACGTATCCGTTGCTAAGGTGTTCCGATCGTTAGCTATTCCTCATTTTCGCAAGCAACCTGTCCGCTGGTATACAGTAGACTGCCAAACGAGGATCATCTCCCTATACAGTCGATACTCGAGACCCGCCATGAAGCTGCGCCGTCCAGACTGTACGCTGTAGCAGGCAGATAGACAGCCCAGTAGCTTTTCAGCATGCTCCGATATTGCTGGCCTACGATCGATCATCCGTGATAAGTCTTCTCCTGTACCGCTCATATTACAATGGATTTCAGACTTCACATATCCTGTCAGCCTCATATCCATATGATAACTCTGTCGCTCCTTCACTTACTTCCATGTGACGAAACGCTAACCGGATCCCGGCTCAATGCATGGCGACCCACACCATATAAAACCTCGTTCAAGAATTATTTCCCTGTCCACCATACCATCTCCTATCATCAAAGTCAAAATGGCAACACCAATGGCAAACCCCACCGCCGCTGAGCGGTTCCTTGCAGTCAACGAGCTGCTCGAGCAAGTCTTCCTGTTCATCCCACCTGGTCGCCTCCTCCACTCTGTCCAGCTCGTCTCACGTCATTTCCGCGAAGTGATCCACGATACGCAGTCGCTGCGAGAGCATCATTGGGTCGCGTTCTCAACTGGCAATCGGATCCAGCCCGCTCGCACCCGGAAGGAGTTGCAGCAACGCCTCGTCCCGAACAAGAGCAACCCACACTTCTTCACCGTGAAGGTACACGCCCTCCCTTCCCGGGTTTGACTGAGAGATTGACTTACAGCCATGTAGCCATCCAAAGACGAAGACGGGATGGACGCCCATGACATTCAAAACGACCGTCAAGCAGCTCTTGACCAACACTAGCTCGACGCTGGTCACCCCGAGCTGCGTAGACATGCTGTTTACGACCTTGGAAAAGCCATTCGTTTCCATCACTTTCGTCAACCACGCCGGCGAGATGCCGGTCACGAAGAACAACCGTCAAGCTATCACCATGGGCGACATCATCTTGCTTGTCCGTGCGGTCATGAGGGACGCTCAGATCGTGGAAACCGGGGTTGAAGAAGAGCTGCTGCTGGATGATGGAAGCTGCGACGTTCACTACGATGCAGGCTTCACTTTGGCCAGTGGTTCCACCGGCGAGGCGCAGTATCGGCTGGCGAGTGCGGAGTTTCGTCGAGCGGTCGCTCAGCGTGGACTCACCATCACCGACCGCTTCGCGCTGTGTCATATCGCTGCTGATCGCTCGGGTGTGTGGACCTATACCTCCTAATGGTATCTTCGTCGTTCAGCGTAGGTGTCATGCGGAGACGTATCCTGCTAGGTCTGTTCGTGGAAGAGTAATCTCGTTGAGGGCATTGGATGACGAGGCTGTACTGATTGTAGTATGGACTGATGATTACGATAGTTCAATGCCGTTGATATTGCGAGTTGTATCAAATAGATAGACTGAGAAGCAAGTACTTGCCTACATATCGTGGTAGTATTTCGTGAGATCGAGGGGTCCTGCACAAGCACAGCAAAAAGGAGGCAATACCTTGCGGCGATTCGAACCATGACCCTCCATGAACAAAACAAAAAAGACTTCCACCTCACACCCTGAACACATTTCTATTCAAGATATGGGGCGTACGTGTCTCCCCCATATAGTGATTGCACTAAGTCGACCCTGGGGTGCAGCCAGCCAGCCGCCGTAAGAAAGACAGTACTTACCGATTTCAACCGCTCACTCGCGGTTCATTGGATGGACAGGCCTTGATAACGGATTGAGTACACTGGATTACTGCGTCCGAGGTTGAGCCGGTGTTGCTGATTAGTCAGGGTCGAGCTCAGGGAGGCAACAATGGCATGACACGAGGACAAGTCTTATTGCTTGATGATACATTTCACTTCAGATTTGACAAGCGACACATCACGCCGAAGACACCTCTATCGTCAGTACGTTCTGAATCTCACAGTCACGTCTCCTCATACTCATAATAAGCAGACGATGGTCGTCAACCCCAGCCTCTGCCTCCTGCGAGCGACGAAGCATCCAACCTTGACCGCAACATTCGAAGCGGCTGTGATCGTCAGCAATGCCACAGAACCGCCGGCGTCGACTACATCCACTCAGCTCCTCAGCTGTATGTCCGCGGCATACACAAGACATCACAGCGTTGGCAGCCCGAATGCGAAGATACCAGACTCAGCACGCCACCCCTGGCGCATCGACCATCAAGTTGAGCATCTCAGGAGGCGGTGAGACCACACGATCTCTCACAGGCTCGTTGTCCCGTCTCAGACCACCGATGCCGGCTTTTCGTCGTCCACAACCGAGTAAAACCTGGACCAGCCTCAGCGCAGCACCAGAATGGCGGAATCCAACACCACGGCGCCGCGTGCCATGACCGACACGTCCGAGAGCTTCATGGAGGGGTTTGCCCACTTCAACGATCCCCTGCTGGGTTGGAATACTATTCCACCGTACAGTTTCAGCTCCTCATGAAACAATCACTTCAAGTAGACGACACTCCTCGTGGCAGTGAAGCCGTGACGATACTTCTCCTCGGCCAGTTTCGGCCAGCACAGCTTTCAGAGGTCTTGCATCATTCACATGGCCACCGCCCGTGGTATGAAACAGGGTTGCGAAAGTGACAGCGCCGGCAACCTCAATGGCAGCATTGCCAACGGAGCTCAAGTTCACTGGCTGCTGGACACCATCCCCAGCTCTGAGCTCGCAACGGCGGCATTACTGGTTTGCGCCTCGATTGCAGGCTTAGGTCGGTTGAGCAGTGAAACTAACCCACCAGTTTCCGAAGCAAGGCCGGAGATCCCGCATTCCGCTGGCACCGATTATCTCGGCTCAGAGCAGCGTGATAGCAGGCTTATAGTCAACTCAACCATCGACTACCTCCTCGCGTTTCAAGCCAGCAAGACACACTCGCTGATGACATCTTGCTCATTCTGCCGGCGTCGAAGCTTCGCCACCGGCGTAGTGATCGGAAGCCAGATCAATGAAATTTGCTCCAACGCAGCGCAGATGGGAGTGAGATGATAGCCGCACCTAGCAAGTGAATGAAGGTTAGATAACGACTTCGACACCGACTCATATCATCAAAAGGGTGGCCACGACCACCAGAAGGATCGCGACAGCAGGAAGAGGGATCTCGATGGCGACCGTGAGAACAATGGCGTCGAGCACGCATGGAAGGAGAGACGTAAGCGCGATCAAGAGGAGGAGGTTGAAGGTGTGAAGAGGACGCGCGAGGATGATCAGAACGATGAGGAGAAGGGCGATGCGAAGAAGCAGCGCGAGGACGATGTTGAGGTAGTGAAGAGGGATGTGAAGGACAGGAGTAGTCGTGCGAAGCGCAAGTAAGAGGGTGAGCCGGAGGAGGTGAAGGACTCCAAGAAGAAGCATCAGGATGAGCTGGAGGCGCGACGACGACTCCGGCGATGGTCACACGGGCAGTGGGTATGACCGCACTGGAGGACCGGGGATCCTGCTGATGATCTCCGAGACCCGGGTCACACCGTCTCTCCGGGATGAACCAACATGACTGGAGCTGGAGGCAGCCACGACGCTGCCAATCGTCGAACCTGTAAGCTACGTGCATCACCAGGGGCAAGGACACTGGGAGTTTTTTCGCAGTTTCATCATCAACGCCTAGCTTATCCTGCGACTCTGCGAGCTCTCGTCGACTCCATACCGCACACTCTATCCACGCATACATCAACGGCGACCAGACAGATCGATCGCTGATCAGCATCAAGTCGAGTATCTCGGAATGCGATGGGCGTTTCGGACACACGGTGAACAAGCACAACTTCAACAAGACAACATGCCGACACCGATCCCAGCTCAGCCTTACTCGGACGGCAGCCGTGCTCTTGGACGATGGGATCACCTCAGCATCAATCGTGAGGAGGCCGGAACCTCGAGAAGTTGCATCCTTCACATCGCCACCATGACCAGCGAGCTCGACATCGAGAAGATCAACCTCGGCCGATATGAAAATCTGCCTAGCATTAATAACACTGGTCTCTGAGTCCTGGTTAGCTGTCTCTGAGACTCATATCCCTACCGGCTGCTGGAATATGCCGAACATTCTCGCCCCATGGCACTTCTGCGACGATAATGTGCACCTCCAGCACTACCATTCTTCGTCACCGAGCGAGACTCCCCGGGCACGGCGACTCCGCAGCCCGCTCAGGCCTGGCTTGAATCAGGCGGCGAAGGCCATTGAGCCATTCCCATGTTGCCAGATCATCGCCGCAGCACCAACCTCCGGTTGCCTGCACTGCATCATACGCATCGCTTGCTTTTCTAGTTAGCGGCGGCGACATCCATCCAGGCTCAGCCTTATCCAGCCGGCGGACATCTTCGCTGGATTGGTGCATTTACCATAGCTTGAAGGGTATAAAACTACCGTTCTACCTGGCCACAGCTTCGAGTGCTCCGGGACCATGCACACCACCAGTATACTCTACCAGCAGCGTTCGAGACTCCCGGATCCGCCGTCGACTTCACGTGAGCGTCGCTTGGGACAGAGAGTCTTCGCGGCAGCAGCTTTGATCGGCGGTATTATGGGTCTTTATCACCACATCTTGAGAGTGGCGTGGACCTCCCTGGCATTGATGAGGAGAGACCTGATGTCACATTCTGGCGACACCCATCCAAGCTCAGCCTTATCCGACTGGCGGTGACCCACCACACCTTCCTGGTCTGCTACCACAGCATCAAGGTGACTGCAGGATTCCTCAAGCCGGCCACCGTCTTCAGAAGTCTGCATCGTCCACCTTTTTACCTGTCGCGCGAGGAAGGACAAGTTTGAGAGAAACTCGAAAAGAAGCAAGCATGAACAAACACATACTCCTCGGTACCGAGTGCCTGCCATCTGACAGCATCTTCGAGCGGTATGGGCTTGCACCCATGACATCGTTGACACTCACCTCCGGCCCGAAAATTTTGGAGATCCGTTGGCTCTTCGGGAGCTGGTGGACCAAGAGCTTCAGAACACGGTATGTCAGCACCCATCCTGGCTCAGCTCTACTCGGCCGGCGGCTACCCACCACAAGTTGCTGGTCCACCGCAACACCATCAAGGCCAATACGGCACAGCTCCGACTGGCCCCAACTTTGAGAAATCTCACCTCATTCGTTTCGCCACCATCTGCGACGAGCGCCCGCTCGTGACGATGACATCGGTGGCGGGAAGGAAATCAGCAGGCGAGACATGGTTTGCGACGCATATCCAAGCAGGACATTACACATCCGGAGGTGCTCGATCCGGGATGCTGAATCTCCACTACATCATTAGGGCTACTGGCTAAGCCTTCGATACGGGACCGCTTTAGAACCTCCTGCGCCCTCCACATTGCAAGCGATGTCGTCGAGCATGACTAGTGCCGACAAAGTCTGTTTCCAGGCGCCGCTCGAGAAGGGCGCCGCGCTGCTGCGCTGGGCCGTCTGATGAGACACCGATCGTCGTCGTCCAGTCGGCGATAAGTCTCTGCGCCACTGAGCCCGCAGGACCTTGAAATACTTCTCGATAGATACAGCGAATGGCGCAGAACCAATCTCTGCCACCCGGCGGATCATCGAGACCAGTACTCGGCCCGAAGCCAAGTAGATCGTTGGTGCGGCTATCGAGCCTGGACGACCGGATACATCCAGATCGTCCTCCATGCTACGACAGGCACCATATGAACCCTTGTTTGACAAGTTTCCAGAGGACCAAACGAAGACGTTTGCTTATCAGGAGAACTCGGTAGCATCCAGCATCCAGGAAGACTTTGCCTTTGTTCGCAATACTGCCAACATTGCCGGTTTGCGCATTTGAGAGATCAGGCACCTTGCAGCATCCAGGGTAATTATATCTCTGCCAGCACTGACTTGAGGAAATACTGCATCACTCGCATTGCCATCATTTGCGATGGAGATGGACTCCAGTTGGGATACTTGCCATGTCTCAGGAATCTGTTTTGCTGCTGCATCAGCGAGGTACGATTTTGAGATATTTTGCATCATCCACATCGCCAAAGCCCGCGGGAAGCACTAACGCTGCGAGATCATGGGCGGTGGTGCGCAGCGTTGCAGCACGTATGAACCCAGTTTAGCATATCCCGAGTGGCATTGCTGGAAACTCGATGGAAATACCTGCCGACCTCTCTCGCATCAGTCCTCATTGGCGCCGCTCGTTAGCGCGCCTGGACGCTCGCACTGAAGCACCGCATACCTTCCATGCATACATCAACTCTTCACCATCCCTAGCCGGGATGTCACTGCGTCGCCGTGTCGTCAAGATCAACGTTTTGCATGGCAATCGTGGACCGTGGACCAGTCGTCACCGCACCGTGGAGGCGACGCCATATGTGATGAGACCTAGCGGTAGCCGCGGATTGCGAAACTTGCCAGAATGCATTACGACATGGGCACCACGATGATGGCGATGTGCCAGCATGAGCGCCATAGTGGATCTGGCCTGTTGCGAACCCGAAGTCTCTCCCGTGCTGGCTTTCGCATGGACACCTCTGGCGACAAAGACCTTGTTCTCGGAAACATGAAAGATCCGCCATCCGACTACACACAACACCAAGTTCAGCAGCAGCAGCAAGAGTGTATTGTACGGCCAGATCCACGGCTCGCATCCGAGCTTCCTCGTGGCCGGCGCGGATCGATGGAGTACGATCAGCCGTCGAGCGCAACTAGCAGCTATTCCGCTTACTCCACGCTCGCACTTTCCAACCAACCACATCGTTGACCACCCCCTGGGCGCAACCCGGGGGTCTCTCGCGAACCAGTACCTGCGCAGACACCGTGGCCGCAGACCACGCTACAGGCTTACGCGCCAGGAGATCGAAGCGATGGTACATGCGCCGGACAAAGAGTCCGCATCGGAAGTCGTATGAATCATGGTAGCCTCCGTGGTGGAGGGCAGGCGCATGCGCAGACATAAGAGAGGCCAAACTTGGATTTTCATTGGCCAGCTCTCGGAGACGGTGCACGTTTTGGACACGAACAATCGGGTACACAACGGACGCTGCCACCGAGCGAGAGACCCGCATGCACCACCAGGAGGAGGCTCCAGGATACTTCTGCTCTGACCCGCCTTGAGAACGTCAGCGAGAGTATCTCCCCGGAGAGATCATCTACGTCACAGACCAGTGGTGTCGCGACAGAAAGATCACCAGCGTACCGTACTCCGACGATGGGCTCTCCGACATCTCTGGCGAGGGATGCCACTCGGACACACAGTCATCGGCGCCGAAGAAGGAGCGTAGGAATTGGGTTCTCGACCTTTTAATCTATTACGGAAAGGTTCAGCGGCTGCAACTCTGAATTGCGCGCGGCCGGCTTGTTGTTGGAAGCGTACATATGGTCTCAATGCAATGAATTTCTTAAATGCTACTGTGGAGTTGGCTGTGGCAGTATCAGCCATGTCCACACCGAGGAGATCACTGTTTCTCGTTTGTGCCTCTCCACCTTCCCATCCATCCCGCTCCCTTCATCGAGTTTGATAAGTCCGCAGCCCCCTCGCCGCCAGCTTCTCCTTCGCACTCTTCGCAGAGGAAGAGCTCACAGTATATGTCAGCTTTTGCCCAGCCACCGCCAACCCTGAACTACATTTCCCATTCTTGCTCTGTAACATCCTCCACTCCCCCGTGCCCTCGCACGTATTGCTTTCCGCCTCGTGCCTGTGGAGGATCTACCATCCCTTCTGGCCTTGATGACCACTGCTTGACAGAGGCGAAGGCAGTAGCACCCTGCAGCCCCGTGTCGTATTTTCTGGGGCCCAGATACCTTTCCTGCACCAGCTTGACGAAGAACACCACATCACCCGTCGTGATTGGCACGCCACCGTTCTTCAGTAGTCCAACGGTGTGCTTCACGCGATTCTCGCCCAAGTCTAATGACAGCACAACATCGTCTCTGGAACATGCCTTCGAAGCTGGGCAAGATTCGTGGAATGCGCTGTCGCTTGGCCAGCTTGTTGACGTGGTCTTCGTCCCAAATCCCCATGAACTGACGCTCGACTCCGTGGTCTCCGCCTTGAGATACCTATTCATGATGGTTAGGGTGATCCCGAATAGACTACGCTCGGTATATGCTCACGATGGGCTACGTATCAAAGCATAATGGATTGTGGCGAATGAGACCGTAGTTCTCGACTTGCTGGACGGAGCCGTCGGCGTGCTTGATGTTCTCGAGAGCGTACGTTGGGATAAATGAGGTTTCTCTCTCAAGTAGCAGGAATAGCCTACGTTGCAGCTTACGAGATGCTCGAATCGCATTGCGCCATTCGCGGGAGACAAGCTGGGCGGCGATAAGCAGGTCTTTTTCCGGCACAGAGAGGAGGATGGTCTCGAGAAGCTCCGGGATCGCGAGCGCCTCGTCCGCTACTGGCGTTGCGGTCTCCATCGCATTGTCGATTTGGGTGATGTTGAGTCGGAGGTGGTGATGAATCGTAGGTGGTTACGAAGTTCGGGAGAGAGGACCTGCGTTTGGCATGCCTCAGACTAGTACATTCACATCTACATGAACGTTCTACGATGGTATTGAGACTCGAAGAAGGGTAGGAGAGATCTACGGCCGAAGACATAGAACGGATGATGACGCGGAATGTCGGAGGCCTCTTGCTTGACGGGCAGCAGCGTAGTGCTACCTGCTACTTGAAAAGGCAATTTCAATCACTGGGTGCTGAGATCGCTACACTGGAGACCGACTCTCACGCTATGGGTAACATTTACAACCCCTCATGGCTCAACGGAGTCTGCGTGTCGTACTCCTGCAAGCCTCTCTCCAACAGCATCTCTTCGAGCCACTCACGCCTGTTTCGCTCGTCGGCGACGTACTCGATGCGCCGCTGTGGATTCGGTAGCAACTCCTGCCTCTCCCACTCGTTCCAGTCCGAAGGCTCCTCCTCCTCATCCCACTCGCCATGGCCGCGCAGGAAGTCGCACCAGTCGTGATCCTTCTCCCACCCGTTCTCCTCGACACCCTCGTGCTTCATCGACCACTGAACCATTGCGGCGAAAGCCGTCCCGTGCGGTTCTCCGCCGAAATACTCCGGATCCTCTTCAAGTTCCAGATTTTGCTCGATCCTTTCGAACTTCTCCCCGAATCTGATGCCGATCCTTGTGTCGACGTCGTGATACTTGTGCTTCAACCCTACTACAAAAACCACATTTCCCCTCGTGAGAACCTGCTGCTTCTTCCTGATGAGACCGCATGTGTAGTGCTCGTATGGCTCCCGATCGCACTCATCGAGGTAGTAAGGTTTGTTGATGGTGAAGCCGGAGGACAAAGGTGGCCGATGGAGGGCGCGGGCCGTGCATCCGCGATATGAGCTATACGCTGGAGGTACAGGCCCAGCAAACAATTACTACTGGATCCAGAGTCGATTATGAGGCAAGTGCCAATATCTCCAGGGAGCTGACACCTTGTATCGAAATTTCGAGCACTTCTCAGCAGCACGAACAGATTTCAAAACGCGGAGACACATACATACCAACCCTCTGTCCACCTACCTCGACGGCCTTCGACCTCAGCACGATCTCAGCACCTGTATGTGGTCTCTACCCTCATTATAGGCACGTTGTTGGCTTATTACACACTGTACAGGCAGCACCCCCATTGCCACATTCGAGATACCTGCGAATGGAAACATGGAATACCCACCGGTCGTTTGGGCTCTCGACATTCGCAACCACCGCAAATCTCAAACCTCCACCTTTACGGGAGTACCAGGGATCCCTCTCACCAAGGAGAATATTGCAAAACTCGACTACGTCAATGCTCTGGAAGAGGGCTCGTACTTGATGTACAACTACTCAGATACCAGCTACTCCACGGTTTGGACACCCCCCTGAGTCGGATTTCACCCTCTTTCCATCGACCCCCGAACCAAGATCGAACACTTCAGGCTCTGAAGCCTCCCCTGTGAGTGGATCCCAGAATGTGGAGCCGGAGATCGATGTGGCAGGCGTCTTACCTACAGGTCGCTTGCAAAGCCTGGAGCTTGAGGTCGCCGCAGCCATCGCAGCCTTCTCTGCAGCATTGGTAGAGCACAATGCAATTAGCGCAGCCTACATTGGGGTCGCTTCTGAGCGCCATATGGAGATCGTCCTCCCTAGTGCTGTGGCTCCAGAGACTCAGGCTAGGTCGGAGACAGCTCTCGAGGCGAGCCAAGAGGCCTGAAATGGGTTCATGGTAGCGAATGAGGGACTCTTGGCAGCTATGATCGAGGGCCGTACGGGGAGGAATGCCTGAATTACTGAGGAGACTGAGGAAGATGCTTTTTGCGGGTATACCCGGCCCAATACTAGGCTGCGGAGGCTGGGAATGGTGAGTGGCAGGAAGTATTGGAGCAGTGATCTCCCAGGTTTAATGGACTTTGTATGGCGTTATGGGGTTTGATGTGTGCAGAGTGATTGAACGGTGAGTATGAGACTGCTGAAAGCTTGACTTTGAGACAGCCAAATGGGCTTGTTGAGGAGTAGGCTCGAGCGAGCAGTATACATTGATATGTACTGCTTCATTACTGATTCTAAGGAGCATCCATCTGCTCCTTACTGCAATCCCAATGACTACATTCTATTAGTATATCATTAGAGTGGAACAAGGAAGGCCATCGATATCATCGCTGTCTGATTGGCTGTTGGTCTATACCAGTGAATTGAAAGTATGAACTCTAAATCCGCGGTCTAAATATTAACTATGCGACCTCCGGCTTGCTACTTCTTTGTCTCTCTCAAGATCATAACCTCACGACAAGATTGCCTACCACCTGTAATCTTCGATTCCATCGCCTCCGACAACGCACGAACAGACACGATACTTTTTCCACCAACCGTGAGTTACTCAAGATGCTTGGTTATGTTTTATTGACTACCCTCACGGCGCAGGAATCACCACACAGTCGCAGCGATGTCGAACCGCTCAGACACCGACGACGGCCACGAAGCGGATGTCGACACTGTCTCCTCCACGGTCGACCGCGTACGTCCGTCCTCCTTCCCAGGCGCCTTCACTCGCACTACCACGGTCATCCAGACTCGCACTTGGGGAGATCAGAACGGTACTGGCAATCTTCGTCCCGGTGAATTCTGGACGGGCGTGACAAGCTGTCCGACCACGGCCGTAGACTACGCTTCCACGTCCACTCAGTCTGCCCCCGGAATTCTGACCCCACGCTCGAACAACTCAACGGCTAGCAGAGTCTCCTCCACCGCTCAAGTTGGTTCCGAAGTGGACGATACGGCGGAGAAGACCCGCGAGATGACACTCGACCAAGCTAAGGACACCCTCGCGCTTCTCAGGATCCAGCAGCGCAAGCTTCAGACGATGATCAGGGAGGCTCAGGTCACGGTGGGGTTGAAGATGGAAGAGGAGTCGCGCGCGAAGGAGCACGCTGCAAGCGTCGCTGGTAATGAGACGAACACCAACGCTGGTCGCACCTACTACGTCCCGTCCGATCCGACTGTGCGCAACGAGCGCAGCATGAACTGCGAGTGAGGTGGGAGGCGGTGTTGATCAGGAATGGCGCTGTACGTTGACAGATGATTGTTTGGTCCGCGAGTGTTGGCTGCCAGCGTGCTCATGCTCTGGGCGGGAGCAAGGATCTCGAGGAAGTGGTTGACTTTGGATAGCCTGATGGAGAGTCCTAGTATGCCAACTGCTTGAAACAAGCTGGCGAGACAGGCAAATAGGCGTGCTGTGTAACGGGCTTAGGCAAGCTGTTTAGGTACATATGGACTGCTGACCCCCCGCGTCTTGACTGACTACTCCTTCTTCTTACCACAATCTATATACCACACTTCAGCAGTATCAAATGTCTGTTCAGAGTGAACGCAGGGCTCTGTAGTATCAAGGTACGTGCTCCTTGATTGGCTAACGACATGTGATAGTGAATCCGATGCACGGACCTCGTTATTGCCACCTGCATCCATAAACACAAACGTTCGGCTTCAAACTTGATTCTTTCCACAAACATCCACCACTTCAGCAAAAGACCGACCTCGTCAACATCCACCACTATAGCGAAACACCCACCACGTTCAACCTTCGGCCACCTTACAGACAACGACAAGAAATCACTTTCACCACTTATCTCCTACAAGTAAGTTCGTCGTAATGATTCACCCTGGTTCTGTTGACTGACATACCACGCAGACGACAGCAGCAATGTCGAACGGTAGCAAGGCCCACCGCGGTCGCAGGAACAACTACGAGACCAACCCTGGGACTGCTAGGATCACCGCAGCCCTTGACACCATGCGTCTCTCCCACGCCACTTCCCGCTCCCCACAAGCTACCTACCGCAACCGCTCAGAATCCGTCTCCAGCTACTCCTCCACTGGCGCACTGACCCTAAGCACCCCGACCGCTGCCATGTCTGAGACCGACTCTCGCTCGCCACTTGCCTGCCTCGAAGTCGCTCGCCAGGATGAGGATGCCAGATCGGACAAGTTTCCAGCGGCGAAGACTGCCTACTTAGCGGCGAGGACCGTCTACTTCATCTCCAAGGAAGAAGCGGAGGAGCAGATCAAGCAGAGTCGTGCGGCTGAGGCGAAGAAAGCGGCGGAGGTGCGCAAGTTGATGGTGGCGTGTAAGGAGGCGCAAGAGGCTATGTGGGAGAAGCACGCCGAAGATAAGCGTCTCGCGAACGCGCGCGTCGATGCAGCTAGGGCGGCTGAGTACAATCGGCTGTACGTCTTCTACGACACTGCTGTCGATCGTCGTGACAGAGGGCGCGGTGTTGGTTACAGGGCTCGCGGTCGTGGTGATGGGAGGCGTGGGCACCATGAGGGCCGCGGTCGTCGTTATGACTCGTACGAGGACTACTGTGCTGCTCACCCCTACCCCGATCACTGCACCTCTTCTGGATTTGGCAGTACTATGGATGGGCGCGGGGATCGTCACGAAGAGGGCGGTCGTCGCGACGAAGAGGGCGGTCGTCGCTACCAGGAGGGCGGTCAGCGTCATGAGGAGGGCAGTCGGCGTAATGAGGGCCGCCGTCGTCGTCACGCAGGCCGCCTCCCAATCACTACCTACCCGACCCATCCCACTTCTTCTAGCTTCGGCAAGACTACCACCCGTAGCTACGACTATCCCGAATCCGACTCCACCTGGATTGACGAGCGTGGCTACACCTACAAGTAGTTGTGTCGAGCGGGAAGAGAATGTGTCGAGCGGGAAGAGAATGTGTCGAGCGGGAAGAGAAGGAGCAGGCGGAATCGGCGCGATGCAGGTAGCGAGACCATAGTTTGACGGATTGGCAGGGGCTGCAAGCTGCTTGTGTTTTTGCTGAGCGGGAAGAACAAAGCCAAGTGGATGGTTTCATGTCTCGAGCAGCGACCACAGGGTGGGAGGTCATCGTTACGGCCTATATCGTAGAGTGTAGTATTGAACCCGCGCTCATGTGAAACAAAGCCTCCCATTGTCCCGTTGCCGGTGCCACAAGTTTGACGGTGTTTCTTTTTCCCGTGTACTGTCTGTAGGCCACGGAGATGTATTAGACAACAGGTGATTGCGTTGATGATTGTGCAGCCCAGCTGGAACAGTGACCGTGGAAGGGGATATCTGGCAGATATAGAATGCGGGATGCCCAACCGCATGCTCTCCCAACACTGACATCTATATCTCTCCGATCAACTGTATACTCTGTCCCTTTCCATACATTCTGCTCGCTCAGGAAACCTATTTGAGATGGTAGTCAGCTCCATGTCTCACATCTTGGCCGGTCTAGCAAACACCCTGAGCATGTGATCGAAAGTGAATGTAAAAAGCTTATTTTGTTACCCCTCGAAACTCATTCTGCAGCTTCGACGTTCGATCTCATCAACCTCCACCTTCCATTGCTATTGCTCTCCAACACCTGAGCACCTCTGCCACCCGTGTTGTTGAAGTCCACTGACAGCATTGACATACTCATCCCCAGAGGTATGTCGCTGCTATCCTCATATTCTGCACTGTTGATTGACTTCTGCAGCAGAAGTCAACATAGTTACCTCTGCGACAATGTCGAACAAGCAGGATTCCAAGAAGGGCAGCGCATCACACAGCAACAGCAGAGACGACACGAACAGCGACGCTGACCAGCAGCTGGTCCTCGCCAGCAAGAGGTCGATTCCTGATCCAACTCCACTTCCAGCGCAACTTGGGGGTGATCGCATTCATCTTCTGCTTCCTCGTTTAAGCAATATGCTTGAGCGCCATCTCTCTGTACCAGGAACTGCTCGAGCTTCCAAGCCTGGCAAGCCTTGCCTGTCTCTCAAAACCTTCTACGACCTGAAGTCGTTAGCCGAGCTACCACAGCAGCAACCTGGTCAGCCGGTGCAGACATCCGCCAGTCAGCACAGACGTACCAGACGCTTAACGCTCTCGGATCTGCCTCGCCTTGACACCTCGAACGTCTTGCCAGGACGACCCGATCCCGCGGCCGACTTATACTTCATGCCATCGCAGTCCGCGCTCGCATCGTCGCCGTCCCTATCTCAAGACGGAGAAGGGAGCATCATCATCGGAATCGAGCCACTTGAGCTCCAGGAAGTCCAAGAGCAGCGCCTGGCTACCCAACGTGCCGCACTGGAGGCGGACAAGGCAGCGCATCAGGAAAAGGTCGATCTTCTGGCTACTCAGCGTGCCGCTTTCGAGACGGAAAAGGCAGCCTACGAGAAGGAAAGGGGCGAGCTGCAGGATTCCACGATCGCGCACCTTTTTGCCAAGCATAACCACACTGCCGATCTGCAGCACCTAGCTGAGGACCAACAGCGCATGCTCGAAGATTGGCAGGAACTGTTTTCTGCGCAGGGCGAATGGGCTCCTCGCGATAGAGAGCTGAGGGAGCGTGAAGGAAGAATCCAGTTGAACGAGGGCGCTATGCTCCGTCATGTCGAAGAGCTCGAGGCGTCGTCAAACGAACGCATCAGTGTGGCAGAACATCATCTGGACCAGCGGATGGTGGGAGTGCGCGCTAGTCTGAGCAAGGTTGCTCAGAGCCAGGTGAAGGCGACCAACCGTGAGAGAGAGGCGGCGAAGAAGATGGCTGAGGCGGATGAGAGTGTTGCAGAGGCAGATCATAGAGTCGTTGGGGCGGAACATAAACTTGCAGAAGCGGAACAGGAGCTGGCGGCTGTGCAGGACCAGTCAACATCTTATTCAGCGAGGCTGCATGATGCGTACGCACTCATCCGTAGAGCCAGCGAGCTGCATCCAGGCACGATGGAGGTGGTTTGGGGAGACGTCGTGCGCGAAATCGAAGAGGGAGTAGCAGATGGCACGGCTGATCCGGACGAAGTAGCCTCGGCGAAGGAAGTGATTGCGGCGGATTTGGACGAGTGGAAGTGGTTGCGCGGTGGCTCTGGACCCGGGCAAGAAGACTCTGTGGACGAGGAGGACAGCAGCATTGTGGGAGGCGCAGAAGCCGAGATCTGATTCGTCGCCTGCTTGATACCCATGCGGCCTAGAACAACGAGACCGATGCGTACATGCGCAGACGTAGTGATGTCGCGTACGCTGAGGAATACTTCGACGCCGGTGACGAGTGGGAATCGTCGTGGGAGGCGGAGCGTGCGGAAGAGGATAGAGATGTCATCCACTACTACCCAACAGCTTCTCCTGGACTTACGCAAGCCACATCCGGGATTTAAACCGTGCCGTCGACCTTCCCGACCTTTCGCACTCCTTCTCCGATCCAGGCTTCAGTCAACCGTCGCGACCAAGGCAAAGCTTAAACGCTGAGGTCTGTTGGATTGGCATCGATCAACCATTTTACCTCACCGAGCGAAGCATGGATTATGCGTGACGGTTGGTTGCCTCTACCCACTGAGCACGGGACGGGCGGGCCTCATGACGTGGGTGATCGACCGTTTGGAACGGTCAAGGCTAGACAGTGCGATGGGTTGGCCGATCGCCACATTTCCGCGCAGTCTCGCAGACAGGCTATATCATGGGAACGAGTACTGCTTGTGTGTTGCGCAGTCCTTGCTGAGCTGGAGGAGCAATCAATCAGACTGATTGTACCTTCCGTCTCTCTACTCCCATATGTGCACTCTAGAATGACGTGTCTGTCTCTCATCGCTGCTCTCGCTCTTTTTCTTACATGCGGTTGGCTGCTGGTTCTTGAACCCCTCGTTCCGCACGGTTTTGGGAGCCGCGGCTGCGGTAGTGGATGGTGGAGGCGTGCCAAAAAAACGATTCAAGTTTGAGCTGATGTTGGCGAGCCACGCCTTTGAGCCCGTGTTCTCTGCCGTCGTGGCTCAGCTTGTGGTGCTCCTGGCGCTGTCGACCACTGTTCGTATATGTACTGTCGCAGCATTGCTCATTGTCTTCTCCGAAGACATCGCACTCTATACCACATTTTCCCCTTCATCCGCACGAGCATGGCTGTTCTGCTGAGATCCTGGTGGCATCGGCGCAGGTGGCGCTTTGGTGTTATCCTCAGGGTAATATAGAAGAGGTGGTCTCGCGTCTTTGAGGTGGCGAGCGCGGTGTTGAGGGTGCAATCGTCTGTTTCGTAGCAATATCAGCATCGTGTCCGCCTGGAGGTGGATACTGTTCATTTCTTGTTCCTGTTTTACCTGTCGGTGCAGGGACGTGGATGGCCTCGTCTCCAAGCCTGATCGAGGCAGATATGTTGGCCATGAATAGATCATCACGGATGCGACACGCATCGTTGATAAGGGGGCAGAATAATGAGACCAGAATCAAAAGAGGTTGGTTCAAATCAAAGACGTAGCAAGTAATAGGTTGTGTGCATATGGACGTGGTCAAATACGCTCAATCCCCAGCCCCTCCAGCCAAAAGAACAAAAGAAAATCCACAATTGCGTCAATCGAACGCTCCACCACGAGCGAATTGAACCACCAAAAATGCAAAAACAAGAAGTTCGGCCGTGTCATGCTCATTGATTGAACAAGACCTAACCTACGTCTCCCCACCGCCACGTGGTAGTCATACACCAGCACAGTAAGAAAGACCCATACGTACCAATACTCAACTGATGAGAGCACAATACTTCTAACTGTTATTATAGTGTGCTTTGCCGCGGCGATGCAGGGCCGAGGTTGGGCCGGGGAGCCGCATGCCAAGGATTTGGTCATGGTTTGGGATGGGAATGGGGGTTTGGGCATTGTTTGAGAGCTACAATCGATACAGCGACATTGTGCCATGTGTTGTACGTTCGTTCCATATCTCAAAACGTTCTAGTAGACAGCGAGCTTCTTCAAAGACAGCTCTGGTTCTTCATCGAACCACGGTGAGCACAGAGGAGGAAGGAGAGACCAGTCGGGTCCTACGATTCATCTCTCTATGTAGCATCATTCAAGCCAGCTCTCCATCCATCCAAAGAGCGCTGAGATTTATATGAGACAATGACGCTTCCCTGCCTGAGTCCCGTCTCCAGCTCTGCGCGATCGCCAATGGTCATAAGCAGTCCGCAAGTACACTCAGTGGCCGCCGTAACATCCGTAATCATCGCACCCATTTGCATACCTGCTTTAATCGTCCCTACACACCACATATATCCGCCACCATCCCTTCACTCATACCACGTGCTCCTCTCCTCGTTGTAGCTCGAATGAATCTGGTCATCGAGCCCAGCAGAAGCCGTCGTGAGGTTGTTGTACGGCGGAGAGACCTGGATTGGAGCCTTGCCGCGTGCCTGGTAAACCCAGCCATCTCCATCCTCAGCCTTCTCACGCTTGCCCTCCACCCAATCTGGTGCACTGAAGATCTGGGTCTTGTAGATCGCCATCTCACGCTCGCTATCCACCCAGTCCGGTGCAGTGAGCAAGTTGAGCCCGTAGTCGGCCACTTCTTGGATCGCGTAAGTGAGCCCAGCAGAGGCGGTCGTGAGGTTGCTGTGCTGTGGAGAGGGCTGGATTGGAGCCTTGCCGTACGTCTGATGAGCCGGAGCCATAACGCAGGCACGCTGGATGCAGCCCCCTCCCTCTGCAGCCTCCATACGCCTCAACCCCAAAGGATCCTCTTCACCGAACAGATCGAATTCATCGTCCTCCGCCTCCTCAGACTCGCGCACCTCCTTCGCCATACGAACAATCGCCGCCTTGGTCGCCGACAACTCCTTTAGTGCCTCCTCCACAGCCGCTCTAGTCTCCACCATCTTCGCTTCGGTCGCTTGCCTCACGACGCAGTGGATGTCGATATCCTTCTTGGCTTCGGCTTGGACCTGTGCGTACGCGGCCTCGCAGGCGATCAAGTCGGCCTCAGCCACTTTCATCGCCTCAGAAGCCGTCTCGAACTTGACTTGATCGAGCTGAGAGTCCATCTCGTCTTCGGTGGTTGGGGTGAGAGCGCCGGTCGTGGAGGTGCGGTCGCTTGCCGCCTCGCTAAGCGCCTCGCCAGCCTCGCCGTCTTGATTGTTGGCAGGCCTGGAGGTACTTGAGCGAGTGGCGGAGCGGTAGTCAATACGAAGTGGTGGTGGTGGAAAGCCCGACACGCCGCGGCGACGGAGCATGGTAGACATGCACGAGATCTGGTAGCTGCCGTTCGGCATCCTGAACAGCTCGTTGGAGTAGCGTTGTGGTGTCCGAGCAGAGGAGTCGACGTTGCCTGCATCGATGTTGTTGTCCAGATGGGACACAGAGTTGGCTGCCTGTCTGGCGCCTGCGCTGTCGCCGTGTGCGGTCGAGGAGGTGGAGACAAAGCCGCGGTTTTGTGTCAAACCGGAGAAGCCCACGGAGGATCCAGATTCGTCGACATCGGTGTCATATTCACCAGCGGTATCGTGGATGAGGCTCGTCATCGCAGACGTTCCGAGGGCAGCGGTAGGAGTGATTGCTGTACGGTCTGGAGTCAGCCAGGCTATCTAGATGACAGGAGAGAAGAACTCTCACGGGTGAAGATCGGGAACAGTTGCTGTTCGTTGCGGTGGTGCGGATGGTGACTCGAGAGCTGATGAGGTCAGCTCATGGGCCTGACGGTGGTCTAGACAGCAGTAACTCACGATCTGGTCTTCAAAGGCAGGCGTTGTCGTTGACGGGGGATATGATGAGTTTGTGCAAGCTTTTGGTGAAGATGAGGTCGCAAGCTGAACTTTCAAGATATAGATCTACGAGCGGCGGGATTAAAGTTTAGGATTGACAGCACAGTCACATGCATATTGGCCGACAGCCAATCAACGCGCATCTTCAGGCCGCACTCTGCTTCAAATGGACCCGGCATACTGGAAGTGTTTATCGACGTCGATAGCCGTGAGACCAAAGCAATACATCTCACGCTGTTCATATCTATCCACGATGCTTGTTGAAGCCTGCCACCTTCCGACAAGTACAACTGTCTATCTCGGTCTCTCCTACCAGGCAAGTCACACTTATCCAAGAAGATGACTGGAGGTAGCACGTCGTTCATCGTTCTCCGGGATCCCATCTCGCCCTCCGCGGCGCTGGATAATCATATCGGGTCTGTTGCGATGGCGGAGAGCCTGGAACTGAGCTTAACACCCATCTCTCCTCAAGGCTGCAATGAGTCCAGTCGGTCCAGACAGTCAGCCCTCTCGCTCCACCACCTCCCGCTCACCATGCAGCATCCGCGCGCCTCAGCGCCATGCGGTCCATCGGTCCGTACCCATCATCGTACTCCTCCACTTCGTCCAAGCCCTCGCTCTCGTTGTCTGCGTCCCCATCCTCAGCCTCCCCAAACTGCTCAACCTCTTCATACTCCTCATCCACTTCAATATCCTGATCGTCCTCAAACTCCTCGACCCTTCCAGACTCCTCCAAGATGTGCATCTCGCTCATCACACGATAGACTTCCTGCCTCGTCTCCCAAACGTTCAAATGCGCCTTCCCAACCTCCATCCTAGCTTCCGACAGGTGGGAAAGCGTCTCGTACTCAGTCTGGGCTTCAAGACGTGAGAGCTTAGCCTCTGCCGTGTGCATCTCTGCCTTTGCTGCCTCCTCCGCAGCACAGACCATCTCGAACTCGTTCTGAGGCATGGGAGAGTGGGCTGTGTGGATCTCAAGCCCGGTCTGCGGGGTGAAAGAGAATGCCGTGAAAGCACCGGTTCCGAAAACGATGCGGCCGGGTGTGAAGTCGGTGTCCTCTTGTTCGTCTCCTAGGTGAGATTCGCCAGCCGAGTATAGGATCTGGCGATGTAGTGGCGGCTGCTCGTTTCGCAGGCCGGAGGACGCTGTCCCTCCACACAGAGTATCACGAATTGGCAACGTGATGTAACGAGTGGACTGCGGCGGCTGGTCGCGCTGCCCGAGGGGCGCTGGCCCGCCGTTCTTCTTGTGGAGATAGTCGTGGAGCGTAGAGAAGGGTCGACGAGCTGGGCCGCGTGGCAGCATACTCCGGACATCTAGTGGGCCAGCTGAGAAGGGATACTCAAGGTCTTGGTCTCGCATATTGGATGTTGGCCTGGTTGTCTCTTCCGTAAGTGTGCTTCCGTCGCCAGCGGCATTGCCGACGAGAGTCGAGGCATAGGCCAGACTCATGTTGGTACACTGCGTATAAGCCGCATAGCTCTTGTAGATGCTGCTCTCAGACATCTCGAAGGTGGCGAAAAAGCTGATGGTGCTTTGTAGGCGGTTAATCAAGTTGGCGCCGGCGACATGCGTAGAGAGACTTACAGATCCGGGGGGCTGAAGCCCGACTGCGTACTGATGAGAATGTCCTTACTGGGTACTACTGGTGGCAAGGTCAGTGAAGCACATGTTGCTGCAGGAGAATGGGTATCTCACGCTTAAGAATGTGGATATAGCAGTAGTCCCTTGTGTGCCTATCCGAACTCGCAAGACTATGGGATGTGTGGATGTGGATATGAGTACAAGGTAGTTCTACATGTGCTGTAAGAATGTGGGCGAAGAAGATTAAGCGACGCGAGAAGCGTGGATATTTACAGGCAGCGGAATTAAACTTTGAGCATTGACATTAAATCACATGCTGGTTTAGCTCTGTAATCGGGCAAGACCAGGCTCGAATGGCAGACCTGCTTGCATGCGAACCAAACCAGACAGATGTGCTGTATGTCACGGCCAATTTCGAAGGTAAGATAGCATGCTTTTCAGACCTGTCCCTTCTCTTTTGCACGCCTCCATCGATACCATGAAATCTTTTGGAGGTGACATAATGATCTGTGTCTCGGCAAGCCACCATCGAGAACAAAGAGATGAGGACAAAGGCGTATTGGTCTTCAGCTACGGCTATGGGTGCATCTCCTATGCATAGTAATCCGCGCAGAACCACCGCTCGTTGAAGCAAGCAGAGGGTCAGCAGTGATGGCCTGCGATGCTCATGCCTCTGACGCTGAGCTCATGATACAAGTAACCCCGACCGCGCTCGCCTCTCCAATATCCGTCTGTCGAATCAATCCACATGTCGCTTCCCAACCAGTAGTGCCTCGTGCACCGCTCTGAGAACCACTCGCTCTGCCACAACCGGCCTTGCTCAGTGACCAGCATCTTTGAGGCGAGCGTCTGCCCTCTCACCACTATCATCGACACCCCCGTCCTTAGTACGTGCATACAAGAACACCACCTCCTCCTCCTCCTCATCTTCCAGCACCACACAGTCCTCTTCTTGTACTCCTCAATCCACGGCTTCAGCTGTTGGTACTCAGCCCAGATACACGCAAAATCCTCCAAGGCCTGATCCGAGTTGTGTGCCAATGTGCGCCACTTCTCCGAGTCCTGCGTGCGCGTGTAGCCTGGTGGAAGTTTGGGATTGACTCGCACATGGCGATTGATACCGTAGGTGCCCTTCTTGTCGATACGGGAAGGGTTGGTGATGGTAGAGAGTATGGAGCGAGGGTGGGCTGAGGGTACCACGGCTGAGGAGGTTGCTTCAGAAGTGGTGCTGACGTCCTGGTCGGTCTGATCGAGCCAGTTGCAGGTGCGGGTGCTGGCAGCCTCGTTGTTCTGCTGATTGCGGTGGTTGGTATTGATGACGGTCGAGCGACGAGAGCTGGACGGCCCTGAATAGACACCGGCGACGTCGTCATCTGCTTCGGACTCCTCGCTAGTAGTGCAGTCGCGGTCGTCCGCCATGGCTGTTGTTGCTGAGATGATATCTGTCCCGTTATGTCAGTCATGATGCGAGCAGAGTATGCGTGACATAGGCGACTCACGGCTTCGTGCGATCTGTTCAGAATCTCGTGGTGTAGCTGTCTTTTGTAGTAAATCCGAAGCCGTTCCGATGTTGGAACTGGGAGGAGTCGTGTTGTTGGAAGGAGGTCAGCAGGTCGTTCGTCAGAGAATGTAGATCTTCAGGCAGCGGGCTTAGAGTTTGGATGTTGACTTCATTGGGTCAAGCGTTGTTAGCCACAAATTGGACAGCTCATATCTTGGCATACCGAGGAGCCTGCGCGAATATGGGACTAGATCGAAGGCAGAAGGTGGGCGTGATGTGACATCAATATACAGAAGTTACGAATGCATTTCTTCTCGGATACATTCCAAGTGAGAACAATGACCGCTGACGTCTGAATGCAGCAGCACCTGTTGGCCCGTCTCACGCATCGAGGTTAAGAGGCCATCACCATCATCTCGAACCCAAGCATACTTCCCACGCACCAATCAGCAACAGTACAACAGCCTGTGATGTCAACCGCTCGCCAGAGATTCGTGATTGCGTGCTGCAGCACATCACTCAAACAACAGACTCCTCTCATCGCGGTAGGTCGAATCCTTGGTGTGATCGTAGCCACCGATGTACAGAGCCGTCTCACCCGAGTCACCCTCCCCAACGCCTTCCTCGTCCTTTTCCCCCGACTTCGCCTCCTCCACGGACCCCTTCGCCTTCTCGATCGCATCCGCCATCATCCTCTCGTCATCGGCGTGACGCGCGCGCATCAGGTCCTTCGAGCTCTGCAGGTGCGCAAGCTTGGCCTTGGCCCGGAGGACCGCGGTGGAGTCCGCCTTCTCCACCCTGGAAGCAGCATCGGGGCCAGTGGAGTCATCGTAAGAGCTGTTGCGACGGCCAGAGCTGTACGCGGAGGGCGATTGCTGCTGTCCGGCAGTCGGGAGAGAGTTCGCCGTAGGCGCGGTCTGAGAGCCGAGCATCGAGCGTGAGTGAAGGGCGCGAGACTGCGGACGAGCGAGAGTGGAGCGCTTCACCTTGCTTGGAGTCGGGCGCGCTTCCGTGTCGGTGTCCATCTCAGCATCGTATGCGCTGTCGGTGGCGTTGCCGTGAATAGACATCGTGGATGGTGTGCTCTGCGAGGTTGACTGTCAATGTACACGATCAACTGCACAGCAGTGAAGAAGGACTCACGAATGCTTTTTGGGGTGATTGTGTTCGTCGTAGCGGTACGCGAGGCAGTTGTCCCACTGGTTCGAGTCAATTGCTGAGAACGACACGCAGAGGAGACAGCAGCGACTCACGAGGTGGGTGGTGGATGGTGGTGACTCTGAGATTTCCCGTGATCAAGTTGTTGACCAAAGAATCCTGGTTCCAAACCGAACTTTTGAGGATATGGACCCGCGCTAGCCGGATTTGACTTTGAGCATTGAATTCACTGTCACATGCTTCAGCCCGATCCGACCAATCAGACAGCTTAATTGTCTCGACACAAATGCCGTCACTCCACTTCAGACAGGCGAGTGGGTTTGATACGATCCAGCGCAGGGGAGGTGGATGGCAGTGGACTTACTCATCTGTCTTGGACCAAGGGCCAGCTTCGAACACTATATACGGTTGGGATGGTTGGTATATGGTGGTATGCAGAGAGAAAAGACGAGAACAAAGCTACAACTCTAGCATTCAGCAGATCTTATATACCTACCCTCTATATCATCCCATGTTTGCTCAAACGCGCCATCTTGCATACAGCAGTCATGCGGTCTTGGTTTCTCCCGCCCCCAATGCGATAGGTGGCAAGGTCCTCCGAGACAACATCACATATCAAGTGGTGCTGTGGAGTTCTCCATGCTCGATTAACAGGCTGAGACGCTTGCTGCTGCACCTTCTTCCCATCACTCTGAGGCGCCAAGCAGTCATGCGGTCTCAGCTTCCTGTATTGGCAAACCGGTGGGACAAGACATTCTGCCAGATGGCATCACACATCAAGGGGCGCTTTGGAATATTGGAGGCTCGATCAAATGTCTGAGACTTGCTGAACCTTTGTAAGGGCTCTCTGAGACAGTATCCAGCTCCATGCGGCGCTCTGAGACTGTTGACGACTCGGAAACGGGTTCGAGATCATCGCGCAGGATCCATCGATGATTTTGGATACGTATATGACGAAGGAGACAGGAGCCATCAAGGACGACATGGACACTAGCGCCATCCAGAATACCAGAGTCGTGAAGAACCACGAATACATCGGCGCCATTGAGGATACCAGAGCCAGCGAGGACACCAGGGCCACTCAGCATACCGAGGGCATCGAGCACATCGGCGCCATCGAGCAGACAAGAGCCGTGAGGAACCAGAAAGACACTGGAGTCGTCGAGGACAGCAATGTCATCAGGGACAAGAAGGACATCAGAGCAATCGAGGACACCTGAGCCATCGAGGACACCGGAGTCATACGGGACACCGGAGTCAAAAAGGACACCGGAGTCATGAAGGACTACAACAACGCCACAGCCATTCGGGACACTGGAGTTCTCAGAGACAACAGGGAGACCAGAGCCTCGTGGACACTAGGGCCATCAAGGAACACAAGGAGACCAGAACCAAAAAGGAGACCAGAGCCATCTAAGACACCAGAGTCATTAGGGACCGCAAAAAGACCAGGGCCATCAAAGAACCCCGAGCCATTCGGGACAAGAAGGGCACTGGAGCCATCACTGATATCAGGAACACCGAGAGACCAGAGTCATCAAGGACACCAGGACTGTTGGCCGGGACAGTCTCAGACGAATTCTGTCGCATCACCCATGAACCGGCGCTCTATGAGCTTTTCAGCTTGGAACTCTAACCGGAGATACCTGATAAATGATCCTGCTACCCATTAGCCTAGGACCAATCACTCTCATCATCTTCTGACCATCACCGATCCTCCCACTCATGATCTTGAAGACGCCATCAGCCCGCCGAGCAGTCTTTCATCGCCATCTCGCCATCTCACTCAGCCCCTTTCTTCAACCACATCCGAAACCAGTCCACAGCGGCATCCTTGCCCCTCTCCATCGCACCGCGCTCCATGGGTACTTTCGGAGACCCACGGGTAAGGCACGAGTGCTCCACCCCTGGAAAATGCTGGTAATCAAACAAAACCCCATTCTTCTGCAACGTCTCAAACGTGTGCCGCTTCAGCTCCGCGGTGTACGCCTCATCCACCTCGGGCGCCTGGATCTGTATCGGGCAAGCGGTGGCATTGTCGATATCCTCCTTCGTCAACAAGCTTGGGTGGCCCGCTATGACGCAGTCCACCATTCCGGCGAACTCACCAGCGGCCAAACGGAAGACGACCCATCCACCGTAGCAGTAGCCAATAGCGCCGACTCTGCCATACTCAGCGCGGAGTTTGCGAGCGCAGGCTAGGATCTCGGGCTCGCGGATAGCGCGGGAGTTGCGGGAGACGAAGCCGTGGAGGTCGATTTCGGCGAAGGCCATGCGTTCGAGTGCGTCGCGGGGGAGGGATTCTCCGTTGAAGCTGGAGTCTTGTTAGCAGAAGCGAAGCCTGGCGGGACGAGGGGAGAAGTAATACAAGTCCGGGACGTAGACCGTAACTTCTGCTTCTCTCGCGAGGTGGTCTGCCAGCAAGCGGATGTTGGGATAATCCCAGCCAAAGAGGTCGGGGATGAGCATGACGGCTGCATCGGCGGCGGAGGCAGTGATGTAGGCTTGGTTACTGGCGGTGGGGAAGGGGATGGTGCGGCCGGACGGGGCGCCGTCCCATTCGAAGCCTTTTGTGCAGCATGCGGAGGTAGACATGGGGGAGATGTGCTGGATATGGAGTAGTTGGTGATGGAAGATTTCGAGAAGGTGTGCTTCATATATATGCTGGAGCTCATTTGCCCGGAAATACTGGCTTCATGGTGGTCCGGAGCTCGGATGGCATGTTGCGCCGAAGTCCTAATGCGCAATTGTCAGCTCTGGCAGCGAGTTCGGGAGAGCTGAGCTGTGGTTGGGGGCGAAAAGTCTGCCAAGTGGATTTGCGACGCCCGAAATCGGGACAAATCCCGACCTCACCTCTGCTTCCCGATGGGCTTGGCGGGCATTGAGACTGCCGTAAAGGTGCAGAACTCATAAAAGATTGCTCAATGAATATCGTAGTGGATAGCAAAGAGTGGTATGTCTGTGGTTGGGCGGGGGTACGTAATCCGGAGTCCATATCTGCACCGCGGAAGCCGTTCAGCCGCCACTGCGGGATGCCCCAGCATATACTTTCCAGTGCATCATATACACTTGCTCAGTGATCCGTTGACCATCGTAAGAGCGATTTGTAGATGAGAGATGGGGAAGGAGACCACACAAGAAGTATGTGCGCCTCGTGAAGTATGTCACGTGCTATACGGATACGGAAGCCGATATGCGATGCGAGCCGAACATGAAAGATCCCGGCCGATGACCAAAGGCTCTGGAAGTAGACTTTCAAGCCCAGACATCATGCCACTCCCACGTTGACGAGTTGTCGGCGCTAGGATGGCGTAGCGCGACTTGATGGCCTCCAGCAGTCGTGGGGTTGCTTTGCAATGCTGGGATTTGCGACTCGAAGGATGTCCTTGTAAACAAGCGGATGCTGCTAATATTGATAACGGCGAGGAGGTGAATGATATAGGCTGCCATTGAACCGATCGGGCACGAGTTCATAGTGCCTCGGTTCCAGAAGTCCTACCGTAGGAAGTTTGTTCAGGCGCCAGTGATTGGTGAAAAAGACCAGCTCGCCGTAGCTGTCTAAGGGAATGAGGAGGGCACTCCGAAGCTCTCGCCATCGCGGACAGATCCGAAGATTTGTAGAGGCGGTCGTGTGAGACGAGGACTGCCATAGATTCTGCATGCACCAATCGCGGTCTACAGATCACGCCAGTGGAAGAAGAGCATGAGCACTGCCAAGCGATCACACGTGACAGTAACCCCGGAAGCTGCCAGATGATGCAAGCCGGAGGGGAGTGAGTAATTCGAGACGCCGAAGGTGCTCAAGTAGTAAGTGCTCGCTGCATATTAGCATGCCAAGCGGCCGTGCCGATTGAGCTGGTCTAGCTGCCTCACGTCCAGCAGGGAATCACGACTTGCTTGTTGGTGCTATTGTTCCAATAATGCGGTGGTTGGTTGGCTGAGTAGCAGAGTCGAAGTTTAGCAGTGACGTGAGCTGAGATATGAAGTGAAATACCCGGATTCCCGTAGGATGTGCGTGGCAAGCTTGCATCACACGATCGGATACGATCGGATACCAGGCTCTGACCTCGCGCGAGAAGCGGCGGTCCTGCAACGCATTGCCAAGTGATCTTTGATAGGAGCGACGCTGCCAGATATTGCGGGACAGAGTGGAGCGAGTTGTTCGAGGTGCCGAAGTTGCCGATGTAGCGCATAACTCCTTAAAGAACGGCAGCGAACTCCGACGTATTCTTGCAGCAAGTTTGGTTTTGGTTCGGCGATCGGAAATCCGCTGTGGCGAACGCAGTGTGGCCGATGATGGGTGAGAAGACCACGAGTGTGCTGTGGCCTAGGCTGCATGCCATCTGCGCCGCTGCTGCACCGTCGCGGAGGATGATGGAACGGTAACCGATGGATTGCATGCACCACATGCCAATGCACTCAAGCACAGTTCAACGGCCCAACGGATCCAATCTGGAGCTTCATAAAGGATAAAACTCTCATTTGATGCGGCCGTGCAACCAGACAACGTCTCTGGACGTCGGCATCACTCAATGCAGCTACGACACTGCGCAAGTGGCCGGTCGGCGGCGTCGCATCGTGCCAAGGCGCGTGAGTTGCAGGAGGCGATAGCAGAATGCGGTTGTCAAGGGAGCGTGTCATGGGTCTTGGTTGCTCGAGCCTGAGCTGGGAGCTGGTACGGGGAAACGCATGTATTGCGGCAGGGAGCGTCCCGACGAAGTTCCTCATCTGATGGTCTCGTCATTCCTCTCAAAGACGATTGTCTTGGCAGCGAGGCAAGTCCTTAGACTCCTGCGGCGACGGTGTGATCTTGAGAGGCTCACCATCCGGCTCGCGGCTCTGGCCCCGGCTTCGTATATTCGAGACCTTCGAGCTTTGGCAACTCGGGTCTGCTCTTGGGAGTCTGCATCGAGTTCTGGTCAAACGATGCCAGTAATGACTCACCGAGATGGCATAAGTTCTAGCCGCACAAGACGACCAAGAAAGGCTCGTCTTAAAACCCAGGCAGCACACCATCGCAATCCGTGTCATCTCATCTTGCCAAAGCAGACCTTTTATCAGCATGGTCGGGCCGCTGGGTCGTAGTGTTGAGCTCGAAGCAGCGCCGTGCAGAATATGAGCCGTCTCTTCAAGAAGCTTAGCACCTATACCAAGGCGCTCCAAGCATCCCCGAGTATGCGAACACCAGGCACCGCGCCGCATCAGGCCAGCGCTCGTGAAATTCTGCAACGAGCATCGCGGGCTGGGTGTGTTTTGTAAGGCCGGTAGTGGTATTGTGCTTCTACTCCTCGGATTCTTGCTTTCCACACCCAGAACGAGAGATTGAAATCGGTCTCTCCTGCTCGAGGCGTTCGAGGTGTGCCAACTCTGATCCGTGGGTGGGAGTCTGCAGCGAGAGTGGCTGGCTTGGTTAATTTTTCCACACAATCGATCGTGAACGGTGTGACTGGGTCTTGGTGCGGCGCCCGCCCACGATGAGATATCTGCCGTGGTGGTGTCCTCAAGTTCTTCATTCAGAAGTGTTGCGATCACTTCCAGAGACGACTGTCTCGGCAATAAGCCAAGTCCTTGAGCCCTGCTCAGTATAGTTCGCTCCGATGAATTAGTCCAAGGTTCTGTGGCCGGCTTCGTATGCTCCAGGCGTTGGAACTGTGGCGACTCAGGTATGTGCTTACAACACCCGGTAATGAAACCCGCCGGCGGAGTGCGTCTTGCGAATCCATCGATCGTGTCGGTGTGATCTTTTTGATACGGTGTCCACAGGCCGCAGCGAGACGAGTGCCTCGGCGACGCCTCCAATGTTCTTGTCTGATAGTCTTGTCATCACTCTCAGAGACGACCGTCTTGGCAACGGCTCAAATCTTCTAGCCCTGCTCAGCGCCCTTCGTCATAATGAGTCTATTCGAGGCTTCGAGGCCAGCTTCGCATGATCGAGGAGTTCGAGTAGTGGAAAACTTATGGATCTGCTAGGAACTTTGGCGATTCTGGTGCGCGCTGACAGAAGATGCAACGAGCCCTGCAGGCTTTTTAAGATCAGGGACATTTTTGTTGCATGTTGAGTCCTGGCACGGCGTCCTTACCCCGTTCGACGGTTGGCCAGGCGGCAGGAGCGGTGGTGGCGAGTGTTCCATATGCATTGGTATGGCACTGGCTGGCCAGCTTTTTCACCTTCTTCGATGATTCCAAAGCTGAGTAGTCATTTGGTAGCGGATGCGGCGAGGCGGCAGGCGGTAGTGAGGTCGGCCTCCGTAGTGGCATGGGCGCGGGCAAGTCAACCACGCCCCCAATGAATAGTCGTAGTCGCCAGAAAGAGTGAGTTGTGGTACGACTGGCGGCGGAGCTTGCTCATCGCGCTGGAGCCCGAAGAGGATACGAGGTTCTCATCAGAAGTTGTTTTCTTTTCTCGCGAAGTGGCGAAATTTAGAAAACAGGGTGATGGTGAGCCGACCTGTCTTTGAGATGTGTAAGCAATGCATTTTCCAACCATGGACTGTGTGCTGTGGTCTTCGTTACAGTCCCTGCAAGAACAATGGTGGTCATAGCTTCGATATGTGCAGTGTTGACAGCGCCGTGTAGGGTATCAACGCCTTCCCTGCTCCTCTCGATGAACGCATAGGCGTTTAGTAAGCGTAATAACGATGCATGGAGCACAGAGCCCGAAGACGTCGTCTGGCAGAAGGTGAACAATCGATCAAAACTGTTCCTTCGTCGTGATAATAGCACGAATATCGATCCCCCCAGGCCATACTTCTCCCACAACGTCACCACGCCGACGCCCGGCCATCCTCAGGCACCCCACGCCATCGTCAGGCTCGCTGAACCTGCCCTCCGAGTCGTAAATCAGCGGGCCGTACCACTAGCTCGTTTCTCCTCTGAAGCGCATATCCTCCTCACACTTTCTCGTCTTCCTTCTGGTTTCCTTTCTTTTTTCCAACAAGCCAGCAGTTCCCGTTCCGGGTTGGCGCTGCAAGCACAGACCTCAACAGGTATGTGTGACCCAGCGAGCGAGGCATATACGGTCCAGTGTTAGCATCGGCTTGAAGATCAAGAGTAACGAGGTGGCAGGGGTGTGGCGCCCCGGAAGCTTCAAAGGCATGGCGACGGTGTTTGACAGACTCATCTTCGGACGGGGACGATGTCGTAACCCTCAGCACCGCCCACATACTTTTATGAATACAGTGACTTCTCACTCTCCATTCTCAATCTCATCGTGCTCATGTTTCTCATCATCGCTCTCGTGATCTCATCGTGCTCAATCCCATCCACAAGCACCATCCCGCGCCGCTCTCGCACGCATATCATCACTCTATTGCCGTGATTCCGTGACCACCGGCCCGCGCCACTAGCCCAGCCGCTGTTCGGAAGGCCCAAAACTCGCTCCCCCTCCAAATTCTTCTTCTTCTTCTTTCCTCCAGGCAGACAGGGCGGCGTCCCTGTCAATCCCAGCGGCAGAACCTGGGTTGGTAAGTTCGAGTAGGCATGGGTCACGCACTCCTTCAATGGGTCGCGCATGACAGGCTTCTTTGCACATCAACTGCAATTGCTCGTAGAACGGTGGGTGCATTGGAGGCTGGCAACGCACCGACGACCAGAGCCCGCGGCCCTCCTTCTGAATGTTGGCGTCTTATGGCGTGTGCGACACAGACGAGGGCCGACATACCTTTATCATTGTTCAGTGTTCATAGTTTGTGTATCAATGACTTTGTTTCCATCTTCATCGTTGTGCTCGTTCTCAATCCCATCGTCGCCGTGCTGTGATTGACGTATACGTTCATGCGGCCCTTGAAGGCGTGCGACGGGAGGCGATTCAATCCAGAGCTTTGCATGCATCACGATTCGGTTCGAGGCGGCGGTAAGGTCCTCAAGCATCGCAGTATGATCCTTCGTATCGTCTACGGAGACTGGCCTATATCACAGGGACACGGTCCTCCACGCATCGCCACCGCGTGGGTTTCTACGTCCACAAACCCGTTCGCCACCTTCGATCTCCCTCGAGGACGTAGAGCGAAGAGCGCGACGATGTGAGTCCACGCATAACCGGCTTGATACAAAGTCCTGCTTGATGTGGATGGCAAGACTACACGGACGACGGCATTCTCGCGAAGGTTCTGGTGGCAAAAAGCTCGTTCAAAAACTTCCGTAGGAAACGCCGACGACGGCAGCAAGAACGCATGAGCTCGCTGTGGCGGCAGGTCTGAGCCCAAGACCATGATGAGGATGATATAGGCATGAGAAGGAGCAAGGTCGTCCGTGGTCAACACAGGAAGCTGCCCAGTGCCCCGAAGATCATTCGAACCACGGACGCGTGAAGAGCTGCAGAACCAGTAGGCAAGACTACCTCCGCCACCACAAACCGCCAGACGTCCTACTGTCTGATCGCCGACTCGTTCACAGTCCACCAAGGAGCGCGGATGCTTTCTAGCCATCTACCTCCTCGCGTCAGCATACCACACCTGGGGAAGATGCCGGCAGACTCGCTGCACGAATTTCGAACACCCATCTCCGGCCTCCAAGACAGAAGCATCATTACTATTCATCTGCGCCTCCCCACCTTCGAATATTGCAATCACGAAGAGGCCCCTGCAGGCTTCGATTCCGGGCTGTGACGACAACACAAATGACCGAGAACATGCTCCAAGAAGCCACGCGGGGTAGTTCCCAGCTCAGCGATGTTGCCTACGAGCTTCGAGAGATGGGTGACCAGCTAGTTGAGGTTGACCATGCGGATGTCGCGGGCCCAGCACACATCGAGGCTGTCATAACCGCCGCCGATGCATCCTTGCGGCGGAGCACCTTCTCGACCCGGAACACGTCCTCGACTAAGAAGCCAGCGGGTAGCGTCTCAGTGACCACCGTACTGACGTCGTTCTGGCTGGCGATGAGGAGATCGAACGTCTCGGCGATGCAATGCGGTCATAGACGGGAAAGCAGAGCGTGCCCCGAGGAGTGGTATCGAGGTTGCGGAAGCTCATGACGCGACGACGAGTGATGATATGGTGCTCATCTTCGAGAGATATCATGGTGACTGTCAGGGCGGTGGCTTCGAGTATATGGTCCATGAAAGGGGGAGTCTGAAGAGATGACGAAGACGCATCATGCTGAGGGTGTCTGAGAGGGAAAGGTGAGGAGATGGAAGGGAGTCAATCGCCACGAAAACAGATGATGACCAAGCGAAGAAAATGAAATGTGTTTTCAACAGTGTGTCATTGCGCAGGCATATATATAAGAAAAGCAATGCTCGCTTCAAATGCTTGCACCGCTTATGCTTGCGGACGCCTCACTTTAGCGCTGTCAGACGCCGATGAACAGGCATGCTTCGTGCCCATGTCGAGCATATCATGTTGCAGAGCCAGGAGACAACAGCTCCTGCGCCGATCGCTCCGTTTCGAAAGCACTCATCTCCTCCACAGCAACCTCCTCATCGAACAGTCCCACCACCACCGCCGCCGCCTCAACTCGTTGAGAACATATCGCCCTCGTCCCCCATGATCGAGTCTTGCAGATTCCGCTCCTGCTCGTGCTGAAGGTCGACGAGCGCCGCCGATGGTACCATACCTGATGCGTTGCGCAGATTGTTCATCTCATCGTCTGCCGACTCCCACTCTGCTTGTGCAGCCTGATCGTCCGCCGACGGTGGAGCCACCGTCATTGGAGCTGGATTCGTGGACGCGAGATGCGCCATGCGCCTCGTGCCGTTCATCGGATAGACACGATTAAGCATCGTGAGCGAGCCTGGAAGCACAACCTCCTCGTCCTCTTCAAACATCTCGTGGCCGTTCGCCGGAAAGGTGCTCAACCTCTTCAGCCTCTCAGTCATCTCCTTCGCGGCAGCAACAACGTCGTCCGTGACGCCGGCCATCACCAGACACATCCCCTGACGATAACGAACAGCGTGTTGGCGCCAGGCCAAGGCGTCCGCGCGATTCCTGGCCATCACTCCCAACGCTGCTAACTCCTTCATCCAGAGCTCCGGATCCTCCTCGCCTGCTCGGGTGTAGATACCGGCATGCAGTTCTCGATTCACCGCCCCATCTTCAAGGCTGAGCAGACGACCCTCGTTCGACGTCAATTTGGTGAGGTCTTGGAAGTCTACCACATCCCAATCGAAGTGCAGAGCGCGCCCAGCTGCCTCCGAAGCCTCCAGGATATCATCAACCTCCGTATCGTCCCTCTTCACCAAGATCATGCCGATGCGAAATCGCAGTGCTTGGTTGCGGCGGAACGCCGTATCTGCACGGATTCTTCCAACGGTATTGAACGCCTTGCGCTGAGTGTTGGTGAGCGTATCTGGGGCGCTATCGTCTTCCGCGTTGATCCTCAGCCCAATACGCGTCCACTCCTTGTCCTGTTCATCTTCCTGGCGCCAAATCTCGGTCTCTAGACGCCACAGCCTCTCGTTGTACATGAAGGTGGTTTCTTCGGCTTGCTGATGGATACGTGATGGGTGGCGATAACCTGCCATGTGAGGCATGGTTATGGGCGCATGGTTGTGGTTGTTTCGGTGGTTGGCGTGCTCACAAAAGTTGTCTTGCGGGTGACGTTGTGGTCTGGCCGGAGAGTCAGCTTTCCAGTGTCATCTACAGTGAGACGAGACAGTACGAACCTTCGGCGTGGCGAGTACGCGTGTGCTGACGACTTGATGATGTTCGGGGGTGAGGACGAACGATGTGTGTTCAGCAGGCAGAAAGATGAAGGTGGAAGGTGGGAGTGCTTCGAGATTCACCTTTTCGTTTGATTGGGACTAGTGCACTTGCACGTGAAGGTACACATGACGTCTTTACGCGTTCAGTGGCAGTGCGGGTAGAGTGGAGCTGACAGACTCCAGATGGCACTCCACAGCAACATAATCGTTCCACGAGCAACTTTACAAGGAGCGTACAGTCAGACAGTCCATATGTACGGACGGTCTATATGGACAAAGCTGGAGGTGAACGAATTGCTGGATCAGCGTGGACAGATCAACTTGGGCCGGTACTGGTCCAGGCAGTATACCACGCGAATACGCCCCTGTTCCGTTCCAACTATATATCATCCGATCCTGATTACAATTGTTCCATAGCGCCCGCACTCGCAGTCCTTGTGGGTTTGTGATCTGGCCATGTTCGCGTTCCGCAAGAGGTCTCATGGCTTCTTCAACCCTTCACAGCAAAAGTGTCAGCTCTGCTCGTGTGGTATGCTGGCTAGAGCATCATCCGCTTCACATCGTACTCCTCGATATCTGCCGTCGACCAGCTAAGTGCGGTTGGGAAGGGTTTTATGTTGCTTGACACGGATGGGACAGAACCAGGGAGTAGCGACAAGACGACATCGAGACCAGGTCTGCATTTCTCATGGCGGAGGCAAGAAAGGACATGCTCGGTCGATGGTGCTATTCCTGTCGGAGGAGACTCAGCATCCCCGCAGATGAGCTTCAAGAGGCAGATTTCTTTGTCCAAATTATGCCCTTTCCATATCCGGCGTGGATTTGGTACGGCGACAATGCACGCCTTTGTTCCGAGTATACTGAACATGGGATCTAGGAGACATGACGAGGATGTACAGTAGCAATGTGTCCGTAAGCAAATGGAAAATTCCTGGGTACTTCTTCATCGACCCTCCAACCACCAGTGCACAAATATCAAATGTTTTGAATGATTTTGGGTGAGTACGTGAGTGTATCGTGCTGTCGAATCCATGCTCACCCCTTTGTATCGATAAGCAGCGATCCTCAATCTTCGACTCAATGCCTCGCTCTGTACAATTCAAAGCTCTCGAGACATATCAGTGCAGGTTCAATTGCTCGTCGGCGACTGTAGCCGCCTCACCAAGGCCGTTTTATTAAGGTCGCCCTCCCTCACGACCTTCCACCCTGTGAGGCTGTTCTAACCTCTCGACCGTACCAGCGCTGCGCTCGCATTCGTATCAACCACTATAGTGGCCTCTCCAGTGCAAGGACGCGTGGGATAGGAGTCCACATGAGATACGTCCTTACAGATTCAGTTCGCTCCAGCAACCGGCACTTGCAGAACAAGGCCGAGAAGACCGAGTCGCACCTGCCGGGCCGGGTGTAGACCCGCAATCATATTCCTCCACCCCTGGACGTCCGCCATAGTGAAGGTGATATCCCAGTAGTGTTCAAACTCGTAGTGGTCGGTCAAGTGGTGAAGGGACGGACGGATGGTGTAGAAGAGACGGTAGGCGTTCATGAGGATCCACTGCCAGAACCCGAGTCGACAGCCTGCCACCTGCCTCCAGATCTCAACCCCGTCGAAGAAACCGCAATTTGCCGCAATGTTGAGCAGATGCCAGGTCTCGGGCTTTGCGAACTCGTGGTTCCACTGCCCGGATCTCTGTGCGGCGAAACAGACCACCTCGAAGGCCAGAAACGCACCCTTTGCGAATTGGTGGATCAAAAACGGGTCGGTGGGACCATTGCTCAGATCGCCATTTGCAACGCGCTGGATCCATCCTCTGACGTACGTTGATTCCACCTCAACCATCGACATCACGAACCATTCGCAGCAGGTGTGTGGGCACTGGTTGGTAATGGGATCGTAGTTTGATCTCGGGACGAAGTGGAAGGCGCGCGGGTTGTAGTAAGCCTTCTGCTTCACCTCGAAGAGCCGCAGGACGCAGTGCTTGTGAAGTCGATGGGGATGGATGTTGCGTGCATTTGTGATCGGGGTGTCCCTGGGGCAGTCGACCATGGGTGTACCGTTGTGGACGTAAGCCGCACTCGGTGGAAGCAGCGGTTTCCCGCAGGCGCACAGCACGTCTTGAGGGCCCAGTGGTTGGAGAGCAGCGAAGCACTCATTTGCCATGAAGTCGAGGCGGTTGAGCAAGCCTTCGTCGATACAACGGACGATCGCTGGAGGGAGGTATCCGTCCTCGATGTCGATGGGCATGTCCTGACTGTGGCGCCTTATCTCAGCGAGCAGTTGGCCGTTGACGACCATCTTCGTAGTCTTCACGACATGGTAAGCGGTTAGTATTACGCATCGCATAGATAGAAGATGAGCTACGTACCGAAGCGCGCCCAGAGCCGGATGTGATGTCAACAGTCCGATGGAGGTGTACTCGGGCTGCGCGGTGTTGCGAATGGTGCGAAAGATGGCACAAGGCATCCGTTGTTGTTCATGAGAGAGAATTGTGCCGAGCGTGTCTTTGTTGTGAATCCTGGCCTCACACAAAAGCTTAAGATTTAAGCTTGGTTCATACAGCATGTGACCAGATATGGCGAGCCCTGAACCACCACACTCACTCGCCAGCATAGCCAGAACCCTATAGGCAATTCGAGATCCCACGCTCAACTGGCATAACAGGCGAGAGGATTTATGTCAGGAAGTACCTCCAACCGGATTACTATCAGCATTGATTGATACTCAAGTTTTGGGGACATCTCATCAAGAACTCACCCCGTCGCTCGCTATTCGAATCATCCCGTTAACTGGAGCAGCAGACGCGCTGATCTTCGCACACCATATCGTGGGTACGACGACGGCGCCCAGGAACTGGCTGGTACTTCTAACGTTGTGACCAGGCCTTTCCTGTTACCTCAATCTGGCCTGGACACATGCTATGTGTTCTTCCCAGAGCTAGGGTGCTCGAAAGCCAGTGCGAAGCGTTTGCGGATGGTCATGACTCGGACAACCAGTACCAATGGGAACTGGACCAGTGGACAGTCCCAGGACAATTTCGGTGACGGTCAAATTTGCTGGATTCTCACCGGCTGCTAAGGACACTCACGCTTTGGTCGCCAGTTTGACGTCTGTCCTTGGGGAGGTACTGCTGGTGAGCGGTTCGAGAACCATCCACTTCTTCCAAAGACGAGCACGTGTATCGCCAATTGAGCTAAGCGGTGTGGTCATAATCTCAGTGAGCCGATTTGGCGTTGGAGGTTATAGGTTGCAGAGCACGCCAATACTGCTCAGCCAAGGAGCCATGTGATTCCTTGGAATACTGGTCTGTGAGTCGTAGACGGTCAACGTTTTCTTATCCGGGGGTATGCGTATATGCCGACATGCTGGCTCTCCCAATGAAGCCCAGGCCTAGTGACGATAGCATTCTTGCATACCCTATACTAGAAGTGTCCTACACTAAGCCGGTCAGCTCGGGTTGGGAATACGGATACATTGCACATCGCATCTGGCATGCGAAGGGCTTGGAGCATTTCGTGGTCTATCTCCTGCTCCATTCGTAGGCCAGTTGGAGAGCTTTCCTGGAATCAACGTACGAATGCAGAACCTACAGCGCCGCGCGGCGAGTATCAAGACGAAGTTTTCCAACAACCAGGCTTTCAAGGCATTGGTCAGGACCGGACTGCCTTGATTTCGGCGTAGTATATGCACATGTATGTCTGTTTCGTAGCTGTATGCCTCATGACCTTCTCGTTGGTGGAATTTCTTGGTTACGGCCGGGCTCAGAGCTCGTGCGGGCCAGTGTAGAGTCTGTCCCATGGTATATTTGAGCGCATCACGAAATTTGAACAAGCATTGGCGGCTCTGCAAGATCCCTTGATCGGCTGCGTACGGCTCGAATTAGGTATCTTCCAAGTAGGCCGGCGCCTCTACTCGACTGTCCTGCGGTTTCGATAACGAAGGAAAGGATCCCGTAAAAGGACATCATACGACACACGAGTCAAGGCTGTGACATGTCACGGCAACATGGGATTACGTCTGTGCGAGGATTAGAAGAAGCAAGAAGTCAAGTACTCGAATACGGAAATCGTCTACAATGCTTCCGACCCTATGTCCTACGTCGAGTTCTAGTGGTAACCCGAGGCATGGCTGGAAAATGATGTGGCAAAGTTGCTATACGAACTATACTGGGCAGTGTAAATTAGACATGACATCGGGATCGATGCTCAGTCCAGCCTCCGGTAACATAGCACTTGTGGTCGTGATAGTCCTTCCTCTACTCTGGAATCTTAAGGCACGGACGAGCACCAGAATTCATGCTCAGGATCTCTAAGTATGACTGCGTACGCTTGGACAGACTCTGGGCTCTCTCAGCTGATGACAAGTAGTTTCAGTCCCTGTCTGCTCGATCGTGCTTGTTTCTCCAAGCCATGTCATGTATATACTCGGATTCGCATTGCCAATTCATTCTGCACATCTCCAAACCCATTCTCCGTTCTGGCCAGGCTTCATGCTCAATGAGCTCCCTTTCTACATCCTTACCATCTCGACTCCTCGTGCTCTCCTCAAGCAACCAAGGAAACAGCCCAGCGACCCAGCTGCCTATCCGCCATCAACTCCTTCACGATTCCTATCGGCGTCTCCTATGCCTAGTCCGGTACAGCTGCTCTTCCCCACTCCACTTCTGGTTGTCGTGAGGCCCAATCGGGACGTCATCACCCAGATAGCGGAAGAGCCACTGGTCATTAAGCTCAAGTGAAACTTGCCCGGTGAGAGCGACTGAATTAGGTTGATGGTAACACCGTAGAACCACGACTCAAATTGACAATTGTGCTGGTCTACAAGGATCAAGATGTTCTCTAGAAAGTCGGTTCCGACGAAGAAGACGCAGTTCGAGACGATCCTCCGCCTGCGTCTGGTCGTGCGATGTTTGTACAAAGTTGACCACCCTACTCCCAATCCATGCCACCATCTGCGTAATCGCCTTCTCCACCGATACCGTTCCCCCCGTTCTGCCCAACCTCATGCTCGCCTTCCAGCTCCTCCTCCACACCGTGTGACCGCCTGCGGATCATGTACTGTATCGCCATGCCCATTGGAGTGTTGCCGCCCTTGCCGTGAGTGTAAGCATATTCCAGCCCGCCCCAGAACATAAACTCGTCCTCCTCGATGACAGTATCCTCGAGATACTTGAACAACCATCTTTGGCGGAAGTCTTGAAGTGTTGCAGGATGGATGTCGTAGAATAGATTGAGGGTATTACGGCAGATCCAGGCCTCGAAGTCATACTCCTCATGCTTCGCGATCACGTGAACTTCTTTCAAAATGCCGGTGCCTGTCATGTAGAGACAGTTTGCGACAACACTCAGCCATTCCCACGTTCCCGCCTCCTTCATCCTTGCACCCCATGCTTCAGACTTCGCCGCCGACAGACACACGATCTCAAGCACAAGCACCTCGCCCCAGACGAACTTGAGGCTGAGTGTCACGTTGGCTGGGTCATGGTCGTAGACACCATCGTGGATCTTCCGTAACGCGCCCTTCACGTACGACGACTCCTCGAACGTCATGTCGTCGGTCATCCAGTCGCAGCACCGGGTAGGGCAATTGAATCTCAGATCAGGGGTTTCCGGATCGAACCAAAATATGGAGTGTGTCGACTTTAGATCAAAAATCTTCATAAGACACGCTTTGTGGAAGACGTGTTGGCATTTGTTGTTAGCAATCGGACATTTATTGTGGCAGTTTCGCACTTCTTTGTTGGCCCGGACAGTGCGCGTAGGTTCGCGAAGGAGCGGGTCCTTGCAGATCCAGCACTCGGGACTTCATGATCAAATGTTGCGAAGCACTCGTTGTTGAAGAAGTCGAGGCGCGTCTGGAGGTTTCGATCGATGCATTCGGCGACCCAGGGGTGGATCCAGCCCTTGTCGAGCTCGAAGGACATGTGCCTCTCGGCGCGCTTCAAACGCTGCAGCGTCATTGGCTTTGCCAGGTCTAGAGCTGGTGCCATATTGTTGTCTAGGTAAGTGTCTCGCGATGTTATTGTCTGATCAATATCGTGAATGCACTGCTGGTAGGTACAGCAAAGGTCGAAGACGATGAACAAAGATTTATGTAGTAGGGAACAAGGCGGAGGTGAAAGTGTCTCTTTGTCTTCGTTGCCATATGAGTTGACGGATCTGGAAGCCGCGCCTTGCTGCCTCAGGCTTGGCGTTCGCGGCATACGAACTCACAGATATGCCAACCGCTGCGCGTTCGGTTGTGACGCTGTGCTTGAAAGCAAAGACGTGGCAAAGTCAGTCAGTTAGTTCTGCTCATTGATGCTGGAAAGCTCAAGAAGCGGTTCAGCAGAAGGACAAGCACTCCTTGGGACTTGACGTTGGCCTGGCATCTCCGTGCAACGACGGCGATACAGCGCGCTCATCGGCAGGGTGCTGGCAAAACCGAGAAGGGCTTGTTGAACCCTATCCTGCTTCCTGCCTTGAGGACTTCCAGAAAAGTCATCCAGCGCAACTCTAGACAACGCAGAAAGATGCTGATAGTACCGACAGGTACGACAAGTCGGTCCCACTACCGCTGTATCGCATGCCACATCGTGATGGACCACGTTTGCTTCTTTTTCGATGCTGTAAGAAAGCTCTTCCTTGGCTAAGGTCCCGGATGAGACTGATAGTCGCGCCATCTTCCCTCCGTGCTGTGGTTGCAGCGTGATAAGAGGTGCGGTGAGCAGCCCCGTGCTCCTAGATGGCCAGTGTATGTTGAGCTGCATTGCCCTTGATCTGCATGCTCGCCAGCCCAGCGGATCGGAAGAAGACGACTGTGGTCTGGCGGCGATTGGTCTCATCACGGGCCGCAACTCACGGACGGGTCACAGGTCTAGACTTTGTTCGCGGTGCTGCCAGCCTGTAGGTTGGTGAAGTAGTGATCGGTGTCTGGTTCGCTCCAGTCCAGATCAAAATGCCTCTTGTGGGAGCGGTTGATGGCCGATCGAATCGTATACGTCATGCAAGCAGTATTGTATAAGGACTCCAGGATCTTGCTGGAGCCATAGTGTGGCGTCGAGAAAGGGGCGAGCGAATGCTCCGCCACTCTCAGCTCGCTGTTGTGTATGAAGATGCATATCTTTCGAGCTGGTGAAGGCTCCGCCAGTGATATTACAGCCTCACCTCTTCCGATCCGGATAAGTCCATACCGATGCCAGTCTCCAAACCCAGGAACGCACATACTCCAGGATCGAGATATTGTTGCCTCCTGTGTCAGGCAAGTCAGAGCAGGTCAAGTGTTTCCCTCTCGTATATGACCCCATACATCTTGCTCTGGAGACAGAGTTTGCTGCATGGTTTGCTCGTCCGTCGCCAGTGACCAAAGGCAACCCTCGCAACGGGGGGCAAACTTTGATGATGTGCAGGGAGCAGCGTGTCTCACGCAGCACGAGATGCGGTATCTTGATGTCTCCAGGCGGATTGTGGGATCCGCGGGTCGGAGGTCTTCCGCACTCGCAGCACTGTTGTCTTGCATTGGCGGTCGGCCCTGTGGGTCTGCTGTTACCTACCGTTCCTCGAGCTCCAGCTTTGATGAGTGCGTAGAGTTGGCCATGGCGAGTATTTCGAGGCGGATTTAAGCATTTAGTTGCGAAACCAGTCCTAGTCCGGAGAATGAACTGGAAGCACCGTTCGCAGGCGGAGGCGTGTAAGGCGTGCTCGTGCTGGATGTCTGTGATTCCCCGCGCGGCCTCTTGTCATATCGCTTCCCGGTCGAAGTGCTGCTTTCTAGTTCTTATGATGATGCATCTTGCGGTTCGATAGACGCTCCTGCGGTGTCAAGGCGCGTTGGGAAGGTCGGTGTATATGGGTTTGATTAATGAGGCCCGCATCTTTCGACGGCGGTGTGTTTCTTCTTCTTCTGCTCTCTCGCCGCCAAGTCTGGCGTGCGAAGTACTGGAGGACGTGAGGGAGGTGGATCATCGAGGTCGCCACCGCATAAGATTGTCCACCTAGAATTTTCTGCATCACTCATATGAATCCGAAACTCAGGGCACTGCGCGTGAGGAGGGCGGCACATAAGAGACTGATTCATGAGGAGACCATGCATTCATCAAGTTACCTACTATTTATCTACGAGCGAGGGCACGAAAGAAGGGATGTCAGATCCAGTGGGCTCAGTCAACCAAGTAATCTCTGGCAGCCTGTACTAGTGTATGATCTTTTTTTGCTCTGTGGAACGATGCTGCTGTCATCACAATGATGTCCATGAGGACATGCATGAAGCCTTTTGCTCGTACTTGCCGTCTTCGCGTTCCACATTCATGACTTGAACGCCGAAATGTTCAGCGGTGCATGTTGAGGAGAGGAAGAGGAATTTGGAGGAGGGAGAGGGGCTGATATACAGTGCCACAGACGCTAAGGGGTTGACCCGCGGCTTGGCGGACGTGGTCAGGGAGGCAGAGGAGGGTGGTATGTCAGGCCATTCGTGATACAGGAAGCCAATGAATTTGGCAGCCTGCAGTTTGGTGGCCCCTTTTGCTCTATGGAACGTTCGGTGAAATTGATACTTGGGGTCACATATGCTAGAACTTGGAGTGATGCTCGCCACGCTCCACGTTTATTTCGGCTTTGGGACAGCCATTTGAACTTGTTGAGGAGAGGAAGAGAGATGCAGCGCGCGAGAAAAGATTGATCTACAAACTACATCATTGTGCGGAAGCTAATGGGCGTACCCGCAGCTTGGGGTGTGTGCCCGGAGAGGATAGAGGCGTGATGTCAGACCAATGCGCGCAGGAGGCCAATTGATCTGGCAGTCTGTACTTTGTGATCTCTTCTGCTCTGTGGAACTGTTGCCGCACCGGACAATGGTGTCAAGAAAGACATGTATCGGGCTCAGAGAATACTCCGCAACGTTCCACACTCATACCACGTGGACTCCGAGATGTCCAGCGGTGGCATGTTGAGGAAAGGAAGAGAAATTGACGCGGAGGAGAACTTCATATACCGGCTCCAGCGATCTGCGGAAGCCAATGGACGTACCCGCTGCTTGGCGGGCGAGCTTGAAGGTAGGATGTCAGGACAGGTAACGCAGAAAGCCCAGTGATTGTTGGCAGTCTGTATTTTCATGCCCTTTTTGCTCTGTGGAAAGTTGCGGCTTGGAACAATTGAAGTTGTATGAAGCGCTGTGCAACTCCTTAATCTCTGTTTCGATGATCCACATTCATATCACTTGGGCTGCGAGATGCCTAGCGGTAACATGTGGAGGGAAGGAAGAGTATGTTGATGGCGAAGAAGGACTTATATCAATGGTGGGGAGGCTAAGGGGCGTAACCACGGCTTGGCGGAGACGCTGAAGGATAGGGAGATGGACAAGCGTAATCGGAGGTTGACACGAATATTTCTAGGGCAGCAATGTTGGGACAGGGCTGAGGAACACCTGGAGCCATGAAAAGGGCACAGTGCTACGGAGTAGGAATGCTGATGGCATCGCGGACGCTACATGCTACGAGCGATGTATGAGAGGATGTGTATGTCAGGACCAAGCTCAGAAGACCATTCAAATTGACATTGAACGCCTCAACCATGATGGGAACGCTTGATCCTTTGTCGATCTCTGGATTGTTGCGACCTAAGACAATGGGTGTGCATGCACCTGTCTCGAGTATTTTGGAACCCGCAGTGGGCTGGAGGGCGTACTGCGGTCCAGTAGTGTTCTGAAGGAAAGGAAGAGGAATTTTGAGAGCCAAAGAATCGCTTTTTGTGCGGCGGTTGCGGACGCTAGTACCGGTTGCCGCAGCGGGTTCTTGGCGAGGCACATGTGTTCGTTGAGGTCACGATGCTGGGCTAGGAGACAACTCACGTCGGCACGACGGCAGTAAGAAGCGCACGAGATTGATGGGTTGATGACAATAAGTTCATTATATCCCTACGATGGTATGTCAGGACAGCACCGCACAGCGCCGACCAAGTGGTCTCTGGAAGCCTGTAACATAAGTCCTCTTTCGATCTGTGCAACCATAAGTACGCTTAAGGGAATGGAGAGATGCCGAGAGCTTTGTTCTGGTGCAGCGCCATCACGCGGGTACCGGAGTACCCAGAAATGATGTGTCTTTTTTTAATCAACGTTCGTGCATAAGAAAAGGGAGAGGAGAGACCGAAGAGCGAGGCGCAGGTTTGAGCGGCTTACGGGAGTGCACGGTGCTATAACCTTCTGGCGAACGAGCGGACGACGGGCAGGACAGCACAATCGATGTAAAGATATGAGGTATTTCCCATGATTTTGAAGGTACTATCTGCACGCCGACTCCCGTCCTGTGCCGGGGTAGCTACATTTCCACTCACCTTCAGCCTCTTTGCGCGCCAGAAAAGGTTGATGGGGCCTCCCGTCGACCAGAACCCAAAGATCGGCCTTCTTGTCTACACCAGCAACATCGAAATTGCATCAAACACGGAATTGTCATCCTATGGCCATACGGTTCTAAAGCAATCCGTCCACCCCGCTACCACGAACACAATGGTACCACCTCCCGCTGCTACAGTAGCTGCTCATGCACTGAGTCCCAGGTCCATAGTCGGGAGAACAAGCAAATTGGTGAGTTCACTACGTCTGAGGGCGTTCATATCGAATCGTGATACCTGGGCCACGACGGGCCAGCTCGATCATATAGTTGTATTTGCTGCCACCACCGCGGTTGAGAACGTATCGAAGCGGTTGATAGGATCGTTGAGATCCAGACTGGTTGCCATTGCGTCTTGACAGGAGAGCGATCGGGAAGGCAGTAGACACATCTGTGTCGACGCACCCGATGAGTACGTTGCGCCCTGCCTCTTGCCAAGACCGACCTCATACCTGCAGTCAGGAGTCTCCGGGATGCACATCAGTCGAGGAGGTGCTCAGTTCGGTGAGCACATCAGCTTGAGAGAGCCTTTGGCCGGGGGAAGAAGGTAGGGACCGGTACAAGGAGTATGACGCCGCTGGAACTCCGTGTCCGGGACAAAAATGCGTCCAGGAAGCCCACGGAAGGCTAAGACGAGACCATGGAGAAGTAGTTGACTCAAAAAAGAAGTATGGACGCACCATTACTGTAGAGATGTGGACGGCTCGTTTCACGCTGAAGGACTGGGTATGATACGGGGGGGAAATTTTGGACTTGCAGTAGTCAGCTCATATAAGGGATTTGAACTCGGTGGTTAGCTGGTGGTTCGCTTGCGCTGTTACGAGTGTCTCTAGGCTGCAACGGGGCCGATCTTGTGATTTGGAACCTCATATAATCAAGAGCCCAAGCCTTGCCTCCCAAAGTGAGTCTTAAGCCTCCGCATCTTTCACGCTCCTCTGCTCGACCGTCCATCATCCCCGCCGACATAATCTCCGCCCGCAGTTGCTGCTGTCCCAGGCCAGTCGCTACTTGAACGTCGGCGCCGTGAGCCGGAAGCTGACCGTTGGTTTGTGGTAGCTGCTGTGATACCACGTCGCCACCCGCACCTGCTTGTCGAAAGCCTTCCAACTCTCCTTCTCCGCGAAGCCCTTCACCCAAAACGCCACCTCCTCCTCCGGCAGCACAGCGCGAAGCGCATGCCTCAACCCAGCCGCGGAAGGGATCGCGGACGAGTACAGCAGAGCCTTCGGCATGTCCGTGAGCATGACGATGTGATCTTTCGTATCCTGATTCGCGCAGTCGTAGTCGAGTGAGTCGGCCCAGTCGCGGTAGAGGTTTGGGGGCAGGTAAGTGAGGTCGCCGGTGGTCTTGAAAGCAACGATTGGCGCCGTTGGGAATGATTCTGCCAATGTCATGTGGTAGCTCTTGCCTGGCGGATTCAACGGTGGGGCGGTGTGTTTGATCGAGTACTAGAACTTGATGTTGATAACGACGGTCGTTGCGGCAGGCCAGTCTGCCATATCCGGTGGTGCGACGTCGGCGCCACCGAGCCGGTAGACGGATGTGATTTCGTGCCGGGTGATGGTGTCGAGGATCTTCTTGTTAGCCGCCTCCTGGACTTCGACGCGCAAGGCTTTAGAGGTGCACGCAAGCGGTGTTGGACGGGCTGCGGTTGCTTCTGTTGTTACGCAGAAGATATTGCTAATCACAGGTGAGTGGCGAACGACGATCTCGTCGTTGTCCATGCAGTATTCGTAGATCTGATTGCGGATCTCTCGCGCAAAGCGTTCGAGGGTGCTGTGTGGCGATGGGGTGGCCATGGTCGAAGTGTCCGTTGCCATGGCTGTCTGCCACGTTGAGTCGTCTTGGGCGAGAAGATAGTGTTCAAAGGGTGGTGAATCTTATGATGTTGGCTGCGGAATTTCGGCCATTCGTTAGCGGCGGCAATCCCCGCAATAGCCGCTGTCACATGAAATATCAACAACCTGAAACCTTGAACTTCTTCGAACATCATCCACCACCACAACACCAACCACCCGAACAAGGCATAACCTCAGATAGATCACTGCCATATCGCCGGTCAGCCTCAACCCACCTGGTGTCTTTACCCTTCTCGCCCCCGAACTGCGGAATCAAATCTACGACAATTGCCTCCCACGTGAAGACGGTCCACCAGCAGTTCGCCACGCGACTATCTCAAACATCAAACCCTATATCAATACAGCATCACCTACGACCGTTCGTGCTTCCGGCGCAAACCTCGCGCTGGCGTCGAAGACCATCCGCAACGGGTTTCCGGCCGACGTTAAGCATGCCATCGATCATCATGCTGTGCACGAGCTACCCGTGAGTCCAACCGGTTTTTGAAACAGCTCTGAGCCGCCTAAGGCAATGACGAGGTGCTCTGCACGGCTACTCCAGATACTAACTAACCCCAAAACCAGATCCATATTACCTCTACCCCGTTTAGCATCGGTCCTCCGGACATGTCAAGCTGGATCGCTGCAAAGCACCTCGTCCTCAAGATCACGTCAGAGTCAATCGCAACCGCCACGGCGGCGGGAACCATCCCACCGCCCGCCGACGCCAGCATCTCCTCGACTATCATATTTCTCGAGGGTCTGGTCCTCTCATTCCCGAAGCTCGAAACTGTGGTCTTCAGGCTCGAACACTCACCAGGCGAGATCATGACAGCTCTTGACTACATTGTGCATCGCCTTAACCAGGAACTCGTCCAAGATCCATGGGCCCGAAGCAGCTATGTCGAGCACTCGCTCGTCGTCCCTGACGATCCGTCGGCACTCTCGTGGACACCATCGCCTACGTACAAGAAGAAGCATCGTAAGGCTTTCTCGACGATCTCCGGACGTGGCGAGAGATTTAGGGCGGTTTATGGGGAAGTTCTGTTGGGGTCGGAAGTGGATGGTTTGGTCGAACACGCAAAGATGTGTCGGATGCATCGTTGATAAGACATCTGACGGCTCTCGGCCATCGTTAATTGCAGTGGCACGGCTATTGGCTGCTGAGCACGCGAACTGGGCACTTCAGTGAACACATGCTCACTACCGTGGACTGAGAAGAAGGGTGCAATAGAGTCAGAAAGTCACGTCATTTCGTCACTAGCGGGAACGGTACACAAGCCTGAACATTCTTTGTACCTTTAGTGCCCTCCAGCTCTCACCTCTAGTCGTAGGTCACCTCTACAAACGATCATGTCGTTTGTGAGCCCAAATACACACGGCGCCCCCGCTGTCCTCCCCGAAGGATTGCGCAATGTGCTTTATCACGTGTGCCTCCTAGAAGACGACCCACCAGCAGTCCGCCACTGCAGCATCTCCAATATCGCGGTCGCAAACCGCGCGGTGCCGTCTACCATTGTCCGGCTATCGGGGCATGAACCTGGCCCTCACGTCCCGAGCCATGCGAGATGAGTTCCCGATCGAGGTGAAGAAGACCAAGTACCTGAAGCGTCTCGCCATCCACGAGCTACCCGTAAATAGACATCACATTTTGACGAAAATGACGTCCCTAACCTTGTACTACAGGTCCATATCACTTTCGGCAAGCCGGTCGTCAAACCGCCAACGCTTGACGACTGGACCGCTGCTCGACATCTCATCCTCCGCGTCACCTTCGATCCCCTCCCCGAGCCGAGCGAAGAACAAAGCAGCCGCCTGCCGTCTGTCTTCCCAAGCAACACATTCCTCGAACTCCTGCTCGTCTCCTTCCGGCACCTTAAAACCGTCATCTTCGATCTGCAACGCTCCGCAGATTCGAGCTCGGCGCGTTTGGACACTATGGTGGAGACGCTCTACGAGGGGCTGGCCAACACGTCTCCTAGCAGCGACCGGAGTCGATATATCGAGCACTCGATTGTTGTGTGCCACGAGGCGACAGCGGTCCTTTGGCTACCGTCAACGGCGTATGGAGATGAGCATCAGGGGGCGTTGAGTACGGAATTAGGAAGGGCGATGAAGCTTCGGGAGGTGGTTGAGGAGATCGTGCCAGAGGCAGAGATTGAGGAGCGGAGGGAGCTGGTGATGTCGGGGAGCAGCATCACATAAGGATGGCAGATGATTTGCCCCGGCTCGAAGCTTTGGCGTCTAGATTGCACACCGAGGAAAGAGGGAAGGGAGGAAGTGGAGCAGTTGATAGTATTCTCCCCCACTGCTGTAGCGGAGCTGTTATATGTGCGCTGTTAAAGCTGTCTTATCGCTACTTTCTCCTTGCTCAAAGACTTGGCTCATCCTTACGAGCTCGCAGATCTCAATGTATTGATCTACTCCTACCTATAAAGCTTATAAAGGAGCGATAAGATAGGATCGGCGTAGCGGTTACGGTGTTGACCTCGTGTACAGGAATCAGCCATATGTGGCTCCCCGGGGCACACTCGTATGAATATCGGAGAGGCAGACGGCAGGGATTCCAGTACTCTGGGCGCCGTCTCATAGCTAAAAGGTGTGAAGTCACACATGCTATAGTACGACCTTACGAGCATCGATCTCCGCCGCAATAAGAAGCTCGCTGCTGGCAGAGTGTTCGAAAGGTACGGTGGGATCATATAAGAATGTCGGACAACCATCTTTCCATGTCGACAGCTTGTTATAGCTACATACATCCAGTCTTAAAGTAGCCTACCAACCCGAAACGTTCGCTGTCTCGCATGCCTACGCCCTTCTCAGCGCATTCTCAGTGAATGTAGCACATCACAGCGCTCGGTACCTCTCTTGCGGAGGCCCTTCTTCCACTCTTCAAGAGTGCTAGATCCATTTCCCTACATCCTTTCAGTCTCGGAAACAATAGTAGCAGCACTGGTCTGGAGACAAACTATCCTCTCCCAATTGTGAGATCAGTCTCTCGATGGCCATCATGCACCTCGCCTCAAATCTCAACCTCCTCCTCATGGTCAACCCAGCTCTTCACCTCCTTCTTCAACAGCATCGGCCGAAGCAGATCGCCCAGTTCCGAGGCAGTCGGCCTCCAACCCTCGTGCCCATGGTTAATCGACTTCGGAATCCAGCCAAATTCTCCGCTGTCATCTCGTAGAACGATTCCGTCAAGATCGTAGCAGTAGGGTTGGAGGCCGAAACGGTCAGACCAATGCTCGACGAGCATCGCGCAGAAAGTGGTGAGTCGGTTGATGGAGACCCCGGGGTGAGCCAAGCGGTAGTCTTCGAGGTTGAAAGCCACACTTTGCGGGTTGGGGAAGGCTTTGACGATGCTGCGGATGAAGATGCTTGCTGGCCACGCCGACGCTCCGCGCTTAAGGTCATGGATTTTTGCGATATCGTGGATGTGAAGCTTGAAGACGAGGTGTTTTGCGTTGGTGAAGCGGGTCATGTCTAGCGCTTTGACGGAGAACTTGGCGGTCGTGTTGAAAGAGATCGAGATGGGTAGCTCGTGTAGTTCGATGGCTTCGATGATCCTGTTCTTGTTTGCCTCTTGTTGGATTTCTGCGCGCAACGCCGGGGATGTGGCGGCCAGGTTGGTAGAGCGAATGACGATCAATCCGGGTGTCTTCGATCGGATGAGGCTGTTGTAGAGCCAGCCATGTCGAACCGCCGTTGGACCGTCGTCAGAGCCGTCTCCTATTAAGTGATCGTAGACCATAACGCGCAGTTCGGGTGGGATCCGGCCAAGTTGGCCAAGTGGTGTCGCCGGGATGGTAGACATCGTTGTCGTTTGACCGGTTGGGTTGGGAGGCGTTGCACAGTTGATCTGTCGATAGCGGGAGTTCCCAAAATCCACGAGAAGTTGACTAGGCGTCAGTTCGATCAATTCGATCGACCGTGAAGTGTTGTTATGATCTGAATTTAAGGTTCGCTAATCCTTACTAGCGCTAGCAGGGATATGGTCTTGGAGCCATTGAACTTGGCCCCAGCATTCTTTCTCCCTCTTACAACTCATATGAGTTCCTCGGCCTAGCGACAAAGCAAGTATGGCTGAACCAATACCGCTCGGTGCTTTCGAACGAATTCCGACAAAGCTACGATTCGAGATATACGAGCTTTGCAACCAACAACGACAAGACCTGGACAGCAACGTCGCTGTTCGCCACGACACGATCTCGAACGTTAAGATCCGCAACAGATTGCCACCAACAGCTGTTCGTGCTATAGACAGCAACCTCGTATCCAGCTCAAGCGCCATACGATCAGAAATGCGCTCAGGAGTCAACAGGCACATCCACAGCGTTGTCCTGCACGAGGTAGCGGTCCATGTTACCGCAAGCGCATACTGCACTGAGCCGCCGAAGATGCAAGTGCAACGAGTTACTCTTGCAAGCTCAAAGACAGCAACAACGATAATGTCCGTTTGCTAATAACGTTTGTACACAGGAGTATCTGGAAAGGCGCAAGACACCTCATTATCAAAGTCACTATCGAGACCCTCGTCGACTTCCTTGGCCGCGACGATGCTCTAAAGGTCTATGCTCACAAGGCGGCGGACTTCCTCGCAAAACTCATCCATTCCTTCCCGAACCTCGACGCCTGCATCATCAAGATCCCGAAAACCGTGGACACCAAGTGCGCCAAACTAGTCGACTACTTGTTTCAAGGTCTCCAATGGCCGGGCTGGACTTCGCATTACGTTGCCATTCTTCGAGAGCAGCCAGAGACACTTGCATGGGCGAGCTCAGAAGTATATAAGGAACGCTTCGATAAGCTTGGGTTGTGGAACATGGAGATGGAGGAAAGGGCTCGCGTGGCGTTCAAGGGCGTGTTGTCTGGAGATGAGGTGGAGCGCTGGGCTGAATGGGAGAGGAAAGATGCTAGAGAGAAGGAGCGGGTTCGCAATCTCGGGAATATGCGTAGCCGAAGGCGGTAATGTGCAGTGTGGAGCATATACTCTACGACCAGAGCACGGGGAAAGGCGACCAATAGGCAGAAAACGTTATAATTCTCAATCGGAGCAGAGTAGCTCTGCAAAAGTGTTCTGCGCCAATTTCATGTTCCTCGCTACTTATTCGGTATTAATACAAATATCACAGAACTCAACACCTTGTACACCAGCAACTATGACATTGCTTTAGTCTCAATACCATGTCCACACCGTCCGCACGTGATCCCGCGCGATTGCGCGGATCAATCGTGAAACTGGACCCTGTTATTGTCAATCTTCGGATGCGCATCTTCACCGTGATCTGCAACAACATTGCTCCCTGAACCCACACACAACTAAGGCGACGATGTTCCCACCGGTCCAAAATACAGCTCTGGGCGTCCTCGAACGCTTTCCCGCAGAGATTCGCATCAAGATATACCACATCTGCATGAACAACAACCGCATCGCAGTTCGCCACCCGTACATCACCAAATTCGGCCCACGTGAAGCTACTCCAGCGTTTATCATTGTTCGACCAACTCCTCTGGCGCTCGTCTCAAGACAGCTGCACGAGGAGATCCATGCGGAAACTAAGAACATCAACATCCACGACATCGCGCTGCACGAGGTTTCTATCCACAGCCCACTTCACAGCCCTGTGTCGGACATCGACCCGAAGCGAATCGATCCTCTCTACCCACCACCTTCTATGGAACAGTGGAAAGGCGCAAAGCATATCCTCATCAAGATCATCATCGAGAACGAACCTGGCACAACTGGGGAATTCTCGAGACTCACGAACGATACCTTCTGTCTCCGCCTCATCGACTCGTTCCCGAACCCGGAAACCGCGGTGTTCAAGCTCCAGGAGCGAGTATTGGACGAGTACCCTGGCTGCACCCTCGCTATCGTACATCGGCTCACCAGTCTTCGCCACGCTAGGTCCACAGCTCCAATTCTTAAGCATGCAATTGTACTGCGTGTAGGCGCCAACAACGTCGTGTGGCGCAGATCTTGTCAGCCGGGCACGGCGTTCGCTGACCCCACCGTAGAGGAGTACATGGATGTGCTGGGGAAGGTGCTCGAAGAAGAAGTGGCAAAAGTGTGGGCGGAGCACGGTCGGGCTGCGTTGGTGAAGGGGGCTGAGGAGGCCACGGAGTGTCGGAATGCTCTGCGTATGTTGTAGCCATGTCTGCTGGGCGAAGAAGGACTGACGTTTTCGTGAGCAGGCGACGCTGTCGTGGACATGCAGCTTTGACCAGTGGAAGGAAGGCGGCCGCAAGAGAGGTACCGACCGCACAGCTAGTGCCGCTCACTGGGAAGCATGGGAGAAGGCGTGTTGTCCTTTTGTGCGGCCCCAAGGTGTTGCGGCGATGCATTGGGATTGCGAGGCTGATAGATTACCGAAAGAGTTCTCCAAAGCTACAAAGTACCGCTATGCTACCCTTTGACACCAATTTACCTTCGTTCAGTGCGCGGAGATCAATGCTACCACGCCCTCAGCACTTCCAGGCGCCAGTGGGGAAATAGCCAATGAGCAAGACCCTGCACGATCACTTGCGCCTGTCCAACGTGCTGACCAAACCCATGTATTCTTAACGCCAGCCTTGACCCGCATTTTGCTCACTGTAGGAACATCCCTTAACCCACCGTCCTCTTCCAGCTTCACCTCCTCATGATCGAAGGTACCGTCCACTCCTCAGAATCGCCGCAGCTTCCACCCAGTCCTCCCCTTCCCTCGCAACCAGCTCAGGATCAAGCCACCTTTGCATTTGGGCGCTGGTAAGGAACGCCTCAGGGCGAATCTCTATACCACCAAGCTTAGTACGGTAAGCGATCAACATTTGACTGCCGCGTAGTGTAGCGACCGACACGAATCGCCGATCGTCAATCAGCATATGGATTGCTTCCTGTAGGAGCAGCTTCCGACATCCAGGGGTCGGCATGTCGAAGACAACCGACTTTAGGTGTGGGAATGACTGGAGGAGCCGCGGACAGAAGTGGCTGGTGATGGGGTAGAGCCATGGGCTGACGTAGCCAGTGAAGTCGTAGGGCACCGGAATGCTGTTGCAGAGAGTGACTTTGACCAGGATGTGCTTCGCGCAAGGCCAATCGCTCATAGTTGGAGGCGGGACAGGGTTTGTCGTCAGGTGATGGATAGCTAGATCGTACTGGAGAGGAATTTCATGGAACTCGATATGCTTGATCTGGCGTTTTGCTTCGGCGAGGACTTCTCGATGGATGATCTTTGATGTCAGGCCCAGCTTCGTGAGACGGACTACTACTGGTTCTGTCGTGGTCGCAGGAGTCGGCGTGATGTTGGAATTCGGTGAGTGCCGGACGGCGACGTTGGTACTGGCTAGGATGCAATATCCGTACATCTTATCGCGGACCTCTCGTGGAAAGCAGTCCAGCACGCCGAGAGTTGGTTCGATTATGGCAGCCGTCGTTCTTGTCCAGAGCGGTCGGCGTGCTGCAGCGCATTGACGACACTCGCATTGACGGTTGTAAGTATGGCCACTTGCACCAAAGCCTCTTGCCATGATGTTGGTGATGCGCTGCTGAAACGCTGGAGGTGAACAAAATTTCGATGTCACAGGTTTATGCTCGAGAACGAAGACTCAGTCTGAAAGTCAAAGTGAATCATGTGAATGGAGAAGCTTGGCGGCTTGAAACGTGAGTAGCATTGTTGGCCAGAAATCCATGAAGAATGATGAGAAGAGATAGACGACAATGTTCTAGTAATCGCTACATCAATACGTCGAAGCAGATAGGGCTACGGACACGCCAATGCAACCATTGCAGCTTGTATCTGTCCGCGATTCGCCTACCCTACTTCTTCCGACTTTGGGCCAACCACAACAACAGACCATTCCAACATTGTCCGTGTCTGATCCGTACTTAGCGCTCCTATGCTCGTCGTGCTCGCCTATGCAGCTTTCATCGACCGTCGCTTAGCCAATCTCTTACCACTCGCTTGCCACGGATCCAACACGTCAAGCTTTCCTATGCCGGAGTTAATCACCATGGTGCCGACGTTTGGGTTGTCATCGGTCGTCAGGCCATCTCTGGTACATGTCCTGGCCACCCCGCCGGGATCTTGACCCCGGGCTTTGGCACCAGCAAGCCGTTGTCCCAGCGATATTTGAAGTCCGCCATTCGTTTCGCTTCCGCTTCAGTATGCCACGACTCAATCGTGATCATGGCCCAAACGCACACCATGAGAACGATCGCAAGCATGCAGTACGACAGCAACTTCACATGCTTCCTATGGTCTTCCCACAAGATCGAGCTCCTCGCCTCCCTCTTGGGTAGCATCGGCCGAGAACCTGGCGAAGGTGGTCGGTACCGAACGGATGAACAGAACAGCTTCCACGACAGAGGAAGGTCGTCGCGACCGGGATGCTCCTGTGTGAGATGTCCAGAACGACTGCATGCTGGATGTGCGGGCGGAGGTAGAGAAGTGAATCGAGATCCTGAGCGATGAGCGCATGTGCGGCGGTGTTGTGTTCTGGTAGGAACATCATGTCGGTCTTCTCCGATTCGGGGTCTTTGACCTTGCACACCAAAGTTTCCAGATGAGGAAGGGAGACGAGAAGTTTCGTGCAGAAGAGGGAGTACTTCGTACCTGGCCACTTCTTCTCGATTGAGGCGAACTGCCAGGAATGTGGAGTGCCAATGAGGACCTTAACCGTGATGTGCTTTGCGCCAATCCAGGAGCTCATGTTTTGCGGCTGTACGTAGGTCCTTGCGAAGTCGTAGTGGATAGACATCTCATGCAGCGTAATCGTGTTGATGAGACCCTTTGCTTCCTCGTGGATTTCCTCGTATAGGCATTTTGACGTCGCTGCAAGTGGTGTGAGCCGGACGATAATAGGTTTTGACTGATGTTGACGAGTGGTTGTGTTGGAGATCCAGGGATCCCGAACGGCCATGCGGTCACAGTCTGCCTTGCAGAAGCCGTAGATGTGCCGGCGAAGCTCGACGGATAGCCTGCTGAAGCGACCGAAAGGTGTAGGGTTGGTTGACATAGCCGATGTAGATGACGCGACTTGTGTATTGGTGGTTAGACCCTGTTGGCTGGCGATCTGGTCGCTGTTGTCGACGTTGCCACCAGGTTGTGCGTACAATCTCGCCATTCTTGCGGTGCTGTCTGTGAGATATGTTGAAGGAAGATTGGACGGTTTTGCCAGAAATATAGGCGTGTTCGTATGTAAGCGATGTGTCGTGCCTAGCAACAAAGGTGAATGCAATTGAAGGGGATATGACAGAGGTCAATGCAGCAGAAGGGAATGCAGCAAATCCCACCTCGTAGGAGGTTTACCCGGCCAAAAAGGTCGGGAGGGTGGAATGGACGTTGCATCTCTGACCTTTCGTGAAGCTTAATGGTTGAAACGGCCAGACGGATCGTTCAGAGAGGTAAGCAGAGCATTTTCGAAACCCAACGACGCTAGCCATGTGTTCCAATCAACGTGCGTGCCATGCTGGCGAGGGAAGGACGACTCGTTGCTGTCAGTAGCACAGTACGACGTTGCGTAAAGAAAAGGAAGACGGTGGGTTGAACAATCTGGACACTACACACGTGAGTATATCAGTATCAGCGTTTGTTTACAAACGGTGACCCGTTGTGCTGGGGGTGGGAGGGTAGTACAGTGGCTTGTTAAGATCTTGGAGAGCATAAATACCAGGCCCGCAAGTCCGGAGACCTTTCAGGGGCCGACCATTGCAGGACGTCTTGAATCGTTTTCATGCTCTCCACAATCCCAATCTGATACCAAGGAGCGCTCTGATATGTTAGCGAATCGAGTCCATCTCGGAGAATAACGCGAGCAGCTTGAACATACCAATCGAGTACTGGTATACCTCTTTGTTCCCTCCGTCGGGTCCGGGTACCAGATCTTCTTTGTTGAGACTCGAGCCACACCAAAACCATTGATCTCAAGTACACGATTGAAACCACACGGTAAGGACTGGGTATACAGCGTATGATCCAGCGCTTGCAAGCTTTCGAGACTACGGAGCTACCAGCTCAGCTTCACCCACAGATTTTCTTGAACAGTGCTCTCCATCATCCCAATAGCGTGTCCATAGGTGCTCTGTGGCCCCAAAGCTTTGTTCTTCTGTCGGAGAACAATGCCAACCACCTCATCATTTATTTGTTCGTCGCCCTTCTCAATAGCTCTTCGGCTCGTTCCCACTGCCCTTCCACACCACCAATCCTGACCCCGGCGCCGTCGGCACTTCCATCCACGGTGTCTGGTCGCAGAATGACACACGAGGAGGAGAACCTCGCTCGCCCTCGAGCAACGCTTGTGGGTCGAACCCTGCACCGTGGTCTCTGTCGTGGTAGTCGTCGTAATATACCGTATGCTCAGGCATGTACTCCTCGATCTCCTTACGCTCGGCTGCAGTAAACGCTATCTCCCAAGGAGCACGAGTCACGCACACCTCGACTGTCTCGACCTCGTTGAAGAAGTCCCTGATGATGTAGCAGAGGATCCTCAGCCTACAGCGCAGCCGGGTCGGGTGTCCGCGTTCGCCAAATCCAGGGTATGCGAGAGAGGTTCTTCTAAGGGTTGCATGAATGAAGAGCTTGCGGCATTGGCGCGTATAGTTGCTTGGAGCGACGAATTGCGATTCGTCGAGGTATTTTGAGCTGATGAACAGCGACAGGTAGAGGCAGCTGTTGTCTACATCTTGATCCATGTACTCGTCTCGAAGAGTTTTGGAGGTGCGCGTAAGGCAGGACAGATTCTTGATTGTAGGACAGTCGACCTCTTCGAACTCCTTGTGCCAGTTGAATGCGAAATGGTAGCCCGTATCGGCGGCGAATTTGACTTCGTGGTATATCTGGTCGCGGATCTCTCGTGGTAGGACACTCAGGTAGCCTAAGCTCGGGTTCGTAATGTTGCGTGCCATCGTTCGATACTGGTGGAGTTGATATACGAACGTTGCTGTCGTTGAGACAGTATCAGCGGCGACAAAAGTGAAGGGTTTACGAAGACTTGCCAAGCGGCAGGGGTCCTTGTGGCGGGTTGAGCCGCACTTCAGGAACTTTGGTTTACACCACCTACAAACCTCAACCCGTCGACACGACTGCTGGACCGGCCATATCAACGATGCTACCAATTGAGAACAATGCGCTTGGTGTGCTTGGGGTCTGTCCACCAGAAATCCGCGATCAGATCTACGACGAGGTGAACAACGCCTGCAAAACTGGATACCACTATGCTTTCACATGCACATCTCAACGTGAGAAGGACTTCCAAAGGTTGAAGGGCATTAGGTGGATTCCAGACAAGTTCAAGCAATACCCTCTCCCTGTCAAGGCTGGCATCAAGAATCAAAGCGCACTCGCCGGCTGCTCGAAGCAACTTCGTTCGGAATTCCTAGCCCGCAAGAACTGGGAAGCGACTCTACATCTCAGTCTCTTCCTCGCACACACATGGCACGTTACCTACAACTACTACAGCCGCTTCCAGATGCTGTCGCTCTACAACAATCCCATCAACATTTTCATCGACGTCACCATCGAGCGCGCATGGCTTCCCCACTGGAACGATGAGCACGCTCGCCGACATTCCATCACATCAGTCAAATACTGTGCAGAGATGACCTCACACATCCATGCCCTCTTCCCTCGTACAAAGAACTTCGCCATATCCGTCTCCCCTGCAGCATGGCAACCCGCGTTTACCGACTACGAGCGCAAGGCCTTCTGCGACGAGGTCAACATGTACCGGAAGCAGCCAATTACTCCGCTTCGCCAGGTAACCTTCGTGGAGGACACGATGTGGCGATTCTCTCATCGCGAGCAGCTCGGCCGCGCTGTATGGAAGACGGACTTCAACGAGGAGCTGACGGAGGAGATGTTACTCCTGGAGGCACCTCTGGTGCGCGAGGATGTGACGGAGGTGGAAGGTTTGGTTTGGTGTGTGCATGCAGAAGGGGTGGAGCGTTTGGTGCTCAATGCTTGATGCTGAATGCTTGAGAGAGTTGCAATTACTTGGGCCGGGTAAGTGTTTGATCAACGAGTGCATGGATATGGCGAGGCTGGTATCACAGTACACAACGACGAGGGCTGCACTGATGCAATACAGTATCGTCGTTCTCGGGGATGGCGAGCGGTCATTGTAATGCCATAGGACTGGTGGTCATCATGTTGCGAGCAAGGAAAGTCGAAACGTGCAATGTAGCATTCATAGACCTTGACTCAATCTAAATACTACCCGTTTTGTTCTTTAATTTCTGGTCAAGCTATGGAATAGCGTAGTCGTTGGCTCGGAGACACTCTCTCCATGTCGAGCTCATATCTGCCAAGCTTTCCCAACAAAGCTTATCTCGACTGCGTCACCTCGTTCTTGCTCCACGACCTCAACTACAGGGTTTCCAAGAACATTGCGAGCAACATGCCGCGCCCCATCCTCGATCCGGCGCTTGGTCAACTAAGCTGGGTCCCACCCGAGATTAGAGACCAGATCTACGACGAAGCCCACAACACCTCCCAAGCCGGATATCACTACGCGTACAAAGGCCAACAAAAAAACTTTGCACGAATCGATCGGCCATCTCACGCGAACTTTTCCGGGCTCGCAAGAGTCTCAAAGGCGATTCGTGATGAATTCCTGCCCCGGGTGAAGCTGGCCAAAAACCAGTCGACGAATGTCTACCTCTCGCTTTTGCTTGACAGCAGAAACTATCACTTCTCGCCCACAACAGAAGCCCTCGCCCTCGAACACAGCGACTGCCGCAATCTGTACATCGACGTCACCACGAAGCGAATCCAGGACTGTGACTATGTCGGCAGGGACGGTCCTGGACGTCCAACCCTCCACATGTTGAGCCACCGCCGGTACAACAAGAACCAGAGTATCGCAGAGAACGTGCTTAGTTTGCACCACACGTTCGTTAGAGCCGAGAAGATCGAGATCCGCATTGCGCCTACCCCTTGGGAACCTGCATTTACCAAGGAGGAGCGCGCATCATTCATCAAAACACTCCAGAAGTACGACAACTTCGACTTCCCGGTGGGCGCTCCTCGTCCGGCTCATGTAGAGCGCAACTACTGGTTTGCAAAGACGAGTGTTTGGGATGTGGAGGGGCCGGTGTGTGATGGTGCGAAGATTGTGTGGAAGGGCAGGCGGGACGATGGAGAGGTGCGCAAGGATGCAGTGGCTATGGGTGCGACTGCAGTACCCGTGAAGGCACCAAAGGGGAGGGAGCGAGCTCGACAGGATGGCGAAGATGATGGCCCGGCGAAAAGGTTGCGTCCGAAGCATGTTTGAGTGTGAGGCATTGTGAAGTAGGCATTATGCAATGCTGTTAGCTATCGCGCAAGGACAGTTACTAATCAATCATCGCGGCAGGCGTTCGCAACCAGGAGAGGGGACTTTGTGGCAAATGCGTCAAAGAAAGGTCAGTAAGGTATCAGATGGGGTGCTGTGGTCGGGTGTCCTGGCATCGTGTTCTCCGATGTAGCAACCTCGCATTAGCTAGCCGTTTGATGCACTAATGAGTTGTTCCCACCATAAAGATCCGACGTACTCTCATGTCGTGCCACAAAATCAACTCATATCTCTCCACCGCCTGGCTGATCACAAGTCAACTGTACTTGATGATGGTCGGTCTCGACAGCTGTTCTAAGTTTAGGCATGAGCTTCTACGTCTTTAGTTGGGACGGCTGCCACGTTGCGTTGAAGAGATGAATGTGGCGATCGGGCTGAAATCTTTGGTGACAGAGTCTCGAAGACGGCAACATAGCATTCCTCGGCTTTCCAATTCTCTGTTAGGACTGTTCGTACGGTGGAGACTCAGACCTGTATCTGAGCAACGGCCGTCGCTAGCCAGTCATCTATGTACAGACTTGACCGAATCTGGGTCATGCCAGTCACTGGAAGGCTGTTCGAGTTGGCGTCGTTGCATCTTGGAACGGTAATAAACGACTTGGGAAAGGCAATCGATGCTCGCTTGCATTGATGAGCTCGCTGTGATTGGAAAACTGGTGGCCGAACTTTCCGTTGCAGTAATATAGCAATCGCCAGCAATACAATGCCCCGATGAGTCCATTGCTACTGCGAAGACTTCACCTTCCCTCGTCCCGTGCAAACATCCTTGCCCCAAACCTTCTAAGGCAACCCAACAGGTCATCTTGGAGAAGTCAAACCATTCGATTGTCCACCACGGTGCCAACCATGCCCGTCTTGCCCCTACTCGTCGTACCCACGACGAACTTGACCATCGATCGTCCAAAGATGGCAGTCGCTAGATGGCGCATGAACTCGTCGTTGCCGTCAACTCTAGCTTGGGCGTACTCTTGACGATCCGGCAGTCCAGCCCTCTTAAACAGCGCAACAGTCCAGCTTTGAAGAGTAGTAGTAGTTGCTCCGCCCGTTTCGTGGAGCTCGATCTCTACCGTCAAGAGGTTTGAGAAGCTTTCAATGATCGAGATGCAGTCCCTTGCTAGACATGAGAAGTCGGTAGATGGCGTATAAGTAGGTATCTGGCCCTTTTCGTTGATCCATCGCGTATTCTTGAGCGAGACAGACAGGCGAATGATGAGGTGGCGACACTTCTCAGAGTGTGGGAACTTGATGTCCCAGACCTCTTCCATGGCATCAATTTCCAGGCCGACGACTTCTTGCTTTGCATATGCTTGCGGCGAGTCCTCGAGACGGGATTGTAGTTGGCTGTGGAAGTATCTCGAGGCCAAATCTATCGCAGGGCGGTTCGTGAAGTGAGATTTGACGCTGTATTCGTATTTGCCGAGTTTGCTACAACGGTGCTGGAAGAAAGTGCGTTCCGCAATTATGGCCTCGTCGAAGATCTGGTCGCGGAGTTCTTGGGCGATTTGAGCGAGACGGCATGCTGCCTGCGGAGTACTTTGTAATATCGTATTTGGCGCCATAGTAGGCGTTGTTACTGCCTCGTAGATGAGGCGATGGTCCAGGTAGTGACGTTGCGAGGTAATTCGGTTGCAGGTGGACGAGGTGTCTCTCGCGAACCGGGATCTATAAGGTTGCTACGATCGAAACTTTGGGCTTGGCAGAAATAGAGGTGGTATTACATGCAGAGTCGGAGACGGAGTAAAGTGGTCAGAAATTGGAAATAGTAGTATTTGACGAGCTCAGTACATCGATCAGTAAACTGGCCAGTCTCCTCAAATTGTCTCAACGAATTACACCCCACATTTGGAAGGTTAGTAGCAGGGCTGGCAACTTATGAACCAAAACGAACAAGGATCTGCTGAGAGGACAGTCAATCGCAGAGGCAGTACTTGATTTGAGTGCAGGTCGACCTACCAAGAGCACGCTGTGATCAGAACCTTAACCTCCAGTCTTCTCGCTCTTCAAGCTGGACGTCAAACCAGATCAAGTAAGCAAGCCGAGCGCATATCCAGACCACGTAGCAGCTAGTTCCAAGCAAGACACGAAAAGGCCTTGCCGTTGCAAAGGTATCCGTCGCTGACTTCGCCTTTGCCACATTACCATCAATGCTCGTCCTTCCACCCCGTGATGGTTGCTTCCTCTCGAAGTCCACGCCGCAACCTATGCAGCTGTCCGCACAGCAGTGCCGGCATCAGCACCAGAGATCGCCTTCGCGATGGTGCCAAAAACTGCCATGGCATCGGTACTCGTGGCACCCACCCTGAAAGCCGTCGCTGGATGCGCATTCCTATTGAGCCTCCTCGAACCCCTACTTTGCACCTTGAAGATTCGCATCAGCCTCTCGAGCAGCTCTGTGTTGGTGACGAATGGAGCCTGAGGGGGTAGCACGTGAGCCTGCACATTTTTCCAGACCTGCGCCCATGGTGAAGGCACGGTGCTGGAAGAGGCATGGTCGCTTTGGCGTATCTCGATGTAGAAAGTGGCGAGGTTCGGGAAGTGCTTCAAGATGGAGAGGCAGACTTCTACGATGGTCCGAAGTGGAGGTACTGGATTGGAGACCGACATCTGTTTGTGTAGGGGGAGGTCCTGGTGCTCTCCCATCCAGCGCATGGTTTGGAGTGTCGACGTGAAGCGGACGGTGAGATGACTGCAGCGGTCGGCATGGAGAAGCGATGGTCCAGTAAGCTGCGTGATTACGGAAGTCATGCCGTCCATAGCACCTATGTCGGGGCCAACGACATGTTGGTAGGTGTAGTCGAGTGACTTCTCCAAGACACCAAGAACTTGACTTCGAAACAGCTTGGACACGAACGCGATGGCGGGAAGTTTGGTGAACTTCGGGTGGAGAGCAATAACTGGCTTTGGTTTGCCGATACTGACGCAGATGTATCGGTAAATGGGTCCTTGCGCGACCATCGACTCTTCGAGGATCTGATCGAGGAGTTCTTGTGGTATCTCGCTGAGGCGACACCGTGCTGTAAGGATGAGCAAGCGCCGGGACGCGGTCGCTTGAGCCATAGTGTATTGCTGAACTATAGGTTGAGGACGACGGTATGCTGTTTGGTGGGTTTTCGTCGCGCCCAGATCAGCGGGAACTAAGCTCGGTGTTGAGAAAGGAGATAGGAAAGGTAGTGTGAAACACGTGAATTTGGTGCGGAGGAATGCCGGGATGTGACTAGCCGCGGCCGCGTATTCACCTGTAGAGTCGAGTCAGAGTATATGCAGTTTATCAACCGTGTACCAAGGAAGTTCTGAACGAGCGGGAATGATTAGAGAGGTGGAAGCACTACATGTGTTGAAGTAGTAGCCGCCGGCAATGCTGTCATACCATCTTGAACTCCCTCTCAGGGCCATGAGCTTCTCAGCGGCAACTGCATTCCGATGAAGGTTGGCAATCCTGTAGCTGCCGTTGTCCTGGCCGCTCTTTGGTGACCGAACATATACTGGAGAGTATCGTCGTCGACGTTCAGCTTTGGTCGTGTGCCCTTCCCTTCCGACTGCGAGGTATTCCCAATTCTTGCCGAGCGCCAGCCAGTCCACTCCTCTCTGCACCCCGTCGTCCGTCTATCCTCTCCAACACCATTGACCCGTACATCAAAAGACAAGGAGCACCATCAGGATCGCCAACCTGTCCTTTGCGCATGAGCTTGGATCACGCCATCGGCGTGCGGGGCCAAGATTGAAACAGGGTCGAGTGTAAGGGCAGCAGGATTGAGGTCCGGCTCCCCTGCAATTTGGCCGCCCGCTTTTTAGTAGATTGTCGTGCTCCAAGTTGTTGACGTGCTGTCCTCGGGCTCGGTGTTTGGATCCTGGAACGCGGTGTTGATTCGCGACACGGAGCCAATCATACCAGTCTTGCCGCTCCTGGTCGTGCCAACCGTGAAGGATCTCGATCTCGACGGTAGAGATATTCGGGAAGCCACCGGCGATGAGCAGAGAGCATGAGACGACATCGAACAATTTCGGCCACGTGCTAAGCACCAGCTCTTGGAAGGCTTTCTGTCGCAAGGTCAGGGTGGCGTCTTCTGCCATCCAGCGCATGAGCTTGAGGGTGCAGGTGAAGCGGATCGTAAGCTGGCGACAACGGCTAGCACGAGGGAAGACGATTCGGTACTGCGGTGGGCTATAATGACGTATGTTTTGGTTGTGGGCTCTCTCCATGTCGTCGATGTGCAGGCCTGTGACCCGCTGATACGGATAGAAATGCGCCGATTCCTTGAGGTAAGTGAGAAGATGGTCCGAGTATGCTTGGGAAGTGGTCACGAGGCCTGGCATGGTTGTGAACCTAGAGTCGTTGAGGATGATAGGCGCGAGCATTTGGTTTTTGCTACAGCCGTGCTGGAATATGGTACCTGCGATATCGTTAGTTTCCTTGAATGCTAGTCGATACTCCGTGGCCTTGGGGTACCGCAGGGACTCGGGATGTGGCCAGGAGAGCCTTGATGCATCTTCACATGCCAATTCGACGTACCTTGGTCGACGATGGCCATCTCAAAGATCTCGTGTAGCAGTTTTGCAGGCAGCTTCTGGATGAAGCATCGGTCGTCCGAGCTAACCAGTATGTTCGTTCGAGCTGGAGTCCATCGTGACACGTTGTCCAAGAGCGACATGCTGTTATAGTCTCGTCGATTCTCCGATATTGAAAGAGCTTGATGTGGCGCTGAAGTGCTGGCTAGTGTGCGATTCGAACCAGATTCTGGCGCCTGGCGCAAGAGCTATCAAGTAATTTCAGTAGAGGGTCGTAGGCGCAGATGTGGGCATAGAAGTCCGAATGCCAGTGGCAAAGATATGGTGACAGGTCTGACGCGATTGGTCGTTCTTGGCACGGACCATCCCACAGTCACGTGCGCATACGAAGCGAGGTAGAGTAAACGGCCAACATGTTGTTCTCATGCCGATCTGGCAAGATGGTTTCGCTACTCGGATCAATACATTCGAGACCCGAGAATACAGATGCCGGGACCATCCCAGAGACTGTTGCATAATGCACACGTCAGAGCACACCTCTGGGCTTTCGAGCACACCGCCGTGATCTAAATCACTAGCCAATCCCGTCGCATGTCGTGCTCTACTCCCATAGTCACTGTTCCCATCTTTAGTACCCTCCTGCATTTGGAATCTCGGAGGGCCTTATCTTAATGTCCACCTCTCCGTCCTTCGACTCGACCAATGATCTCATGTGAGAAGCTGGTACAAAAGCAGACGCGGACGGATCCAAACCCTTCCTGACATGAGCAGACTCCGTGACGGTACCGATGACGACTGCCCCGCCTTCGCCTTTCTTGCCCACATCAAACTCGATCTCACGGCCTGCAAACTCCTCCGCCTCCGCTGAGATCTCTCCAGCTAGAACCTCAAGGAAGCGCTCATGAACCCTCTTGGCGGGACAAATCTGCGGGCTAGTAGTGGCAGTGCTCTAGCTAGGAGGAGTCGATTTGCTCGCTTTGTCGCTCTGCTCGATCTGATGTCGACCGTCGACAGTTTGGAGAAAGAATTGATGATACGGACGCAGTCGTAGATGGTCCCGCGCAGAGATGGGCCTCGGTAATTTGCGACCTCCTCTGGTGCAGGCACGCGCATACAAGTCAACATATAGTACTCCACCATCCAACGCATCTGCGCGAGTGTAATGCCAAACCGGATTGCGAGGTGACGACAGCGATGGGCGTACGGGAAAAGTGGATAGACTGGTTTCCTCCGAAGATTTCTCCTGTAGCGACAGGTGTCGCGATGAGGCTCTTGCTTCGCCATGACCACTTCTTGCTCGGAGTACGAGTGTGCAGACTCCTTCAGGCGGAGCAAGAACTGCCTAGACAGGTCCTTGGAGACGGTGGCGATAGACGGAAGAAGGTTGTAGTGCGATCCAAGGAGTTTGATGGACTTCCTCCCGTTGGCTTTGACGCAGCGGTACTGGTAATTGGGTCCCACGGCTGCGGCGATCACGATGTCGAAGATGCCATCGCGAATCTCTTGGGGAAGCTTCTTGAGATAGCAGATCTCGCCCGACGTGGTCGAAACCGTGGGTTCTGCGCCTATTGCTATCGTCGCGATTTGCGAAGACCTGGATGGATGTTCTGCAAGAGGTCAGTTTAGATAAATATCATAGCTAGAAGGACGCCCGTACCTGGAGTTTGGTGGACTGCGGTCGCCTTACGGTGGACGTTGTGGATGTGGAGGGACCTAGTGTAGTACCGACGAGGTTCTGTCGTGGGCCTCGCAGGAAGGTCCGTCAAGAAATCAGGGTGAGGTTGGACTGGTGACGTTCGCGGAGGCGGGCGTTTGGGTAGAAGATAAACAGCCCCGCAAGTGCATTCACCCGATATGCGGGGCGCTCTGGCGTCAGCAGATTGTATTGGGACAGGGTTGTACGAGACTGGGGTGCTACAGAAGGGACCCTTAGAATGATGTAGTGTAATCGAGTTCGGCTACAAGTATACTACAGGCCGAACTTCGCTCACACTGCCATGCTTGTTGCCTGTCATGTTGCATGCCCAGAAACCGGGGATTCAATACTGAAGTGGCCAGCACCTCACCCTTCATAAGTAGTTCTCCCAATCATGCATAATGGTACAAGCAGCAATGCCATAGCACGGTCCCCGCACCTGTGCCTTTCCTACTCTCCAGCAGTGATGAATTGAGCACGTCGCACACTCGCAACTGGTAGCTTCGTTCCCACCAGCACCTGATGTTCCTCCTTCAAGAGTCAACCTCGTCAGTCCCGTCCGTCGCAGTGGTCGAATGGGCCTGTGCCATCGGCTGTGATGCAGGGACGGCAGGTTGCGCCTGTAGGTTGAGGGTAGAGATGGTAGGCTGAGCTGGAGCGTTCGAGCCTGGTGCAGGAGGTGGAACTTGGTTGTTGAAGCCAGGCACCGAGAGTTGAGGCTGTGGGTTCGCCGCGACAAGTCCGGGCTTGACGATATACCCATTGTGAATGACGCAAGGCTGGAACGTCACCCTGTGCACTAGGAAGTCCTGCTTCTGAGCGACATTGGCGTGGATAGCATCGAGAAGCCCGGGCTAAGTGATGGCACTGGGACGAGTTGCAGCACCTGGATATGTCTGAATCCTGAGCTTGATGTTGCGGGCGTGATCGAACTCGTTGAGGATGGTGATGCAGCTGCTGGCGACGCGGACAGGCCCGATTCCTGGCGCTATCATACCGATGGGAAGGATGAAGCGGATGGTAAGGTTGGTGCATGCGGTGTTGTAGGCGAGCGTTGGATGTTCAGTGCCGTTGGTAACAGTTGCGCCTAGTAAGGCAACCTCTTGGGTCCTGCGTGACTCTGCGAGGAACTGTCCGGCGATACCGGCAGAGGTGGCGACGAGGTTTGATCCAGTGGTGTGATGAAGACCATGTACGACGTATCTCCCATGACAGTTCGTGGTGACACGGTGTTGTAGGATAGCATTGTCGCCGTCGAGAACAGCCCTGAAGATTGCGTCACGGTCCTGTTGAGGCAGATCCATGAGGCGGAAGTGGGTCTGATTGGGTATAGCAGTAGCAGTGTCTTGGCTTGGGAGGATCTGATTGCCGCCCGTAGTCGCCGAGTTTGTGGTACCTTGGCCCGTCAGAGCAGCCTGACTGACTCCCGCAGGCTCAGTACCGGGGTTTTGGGGTGCCTGATGGCCTCCTACAGCTGTAGTGACCGGAACTGGAAGAGCCTGATTGCCTCCCACGGGAGCTAGGCTCGGGAGCGCTGGATTGCCTGCTGCTGCACCTGCAGCAGCCGGATTCGCGGCGGTTCGTGGAGTGGACATCGCCACCCGATTCGCGATGCGATCGATTCCAGCAGCAGCCATGGCTGCAGGATCCTCGTACTCAAGGTCGCCCGTGAGCTCCGGTAGTGACATCGTTCCGTCTGATACAGTAGTTCTATCTGTTCAGCGCCGTCAGTACATGGTCAAGCATTGCGGAGGATGGGAAGTTACACACTTACGGTTTGTGCTGAGATGGGCTTTCACAAGCGCAGAAACGGCCTAGGTTTGCAGTGGTTGCTCACGCCGTCGGCCTCCGCTATTGATTGTTAATGGGTAACCGATAAAAGCCCTGCGCTCTCATGGCATTCGTATACAGACTAGCGGTGATAGTCTACCTGGGTAGAAGAGAGGTTGTCTAGTGCGTGTAAAATTCTGCGTTCGACGGAAAGTCCGTGGGCTCATGTTTTCCGTGGGAGCCGCGCTACGGCGGGTGTAACACTTGGCATAGCCCAGACATCGGGCCTGCATGTCTACTAACTCTTGGACGATTGCTTGACTCTTGAGACGTTTTCAATCTCGTTGAAAATGCACAGAAGCAGTTTGCTCAAACGTACGATGGAGGGTAAGACACGCTATATCTATAGAATCATCGTTCCCACCCGTTCCAAGTAGGTCTCATACAGCAATCAGTTCCCGCAGCCCCGTCATCACAATTGAACGCCTTTCTGACAGAAAGACAATGAGACACGCCTCGTAGCCGTCCTGGCACACACTCCTGCGAGCAAAGGTCGCCCCAAGCTAGTCGTACAGTCACAGCTCCCAGTGCACGTCTGACAACCTTCTACACCACTATCCTCTATCATGCGCAGTCTCGCTCACAAGTGGCAACACAAGGCCAATGTAGCTGTCCGTGAAGTAGGCACATAGATAACAGCCGCTACGCTCATGACCTGCACCCCTCCAGGAACTCCTCGCGAGTGGGAGTCGAAGACAGCCCAAACGTGAAGGCGTAGAGGAAGAAGCCTGCCCGAACAGCCATCTGCGCTTGAACACCGGCCAGGAAATTGTTCTAAACGTTCGTCGCAATTGGTGCTTGATACGGAAGCGATTCGATGTAGATGCTAACTTCTAGGGCGTTGGGAAAGCATCTGAGGATGAAGATGCAGTCCATGGCGGTATCATTCAGTGTGAGGGCGGTTGCGTGGACAGTATTGATCCCAGTCGGTGTTTGTTGGGCGGTCAGGTTGTTGTCGATGGCCAGACGAATTGTAAGATAGTCACACATCAACGCATTGCCGAAGACAGGCGTTTGGGGTGCATTTGGACCGACAGTCGTCAGCCTCGTCAAGATGACCTCCTGATTGTCCAGCGTATTGAAAACTGCCTGATAGTACTCAGAGCGGTAATCGAGCGATACATTCGTCACACCGGAAAGACTTGTGAACCGCGAGCCAAAGGCAACGTAGTTGCCCTATCCATTGGTTTGCCCCCGGTGTTGAAATCGTGTCCCTTCGACTACGGGGAGCTGCTCAATCACTGCGATGCGCATCTCCTTGGGAAGCCTTTCGAAGAATTGGAAGGCCGCTGCAGTTGCGGGCTGAGCGTTGATCGCGGCTGTAGTAATAGGTACTGTTTGATTGATAGGCGCCAATTGAATGACAGTGGGGGGTTGACAGTGAGCGGCGGGTTGGATATTGGGAACGGGTTGGTTGTGAGCGGCGGCCGGACCATCCTGAGTAGAGGTGGTGTTTGAGCCGAATGTTTCAAACTGGCCGCTAGAAGGAGAGTGGAGGATGGGACTGGATGGAGTGTATGAAGTCGCATCCGAGGCCCGGTTCGTGATGCGAGCAGGTGCCGATGTGGTGATTGTCAAGCTCCTCGCCTCCAGGGTGTTGGAGTTGCCAAACATGGTGGTCTCTTCGTCTGATGCCGACTCTGCTCGGTGCTGTTAGTACCATACGCGGGGTTTGTTCAATGGCAGACGCTTACCAGACACTGTGAGGTTGAATGCGTTGTTCGTGGTCTTCAGATGGTGTTTCTGGTATTGGCTTGTCGTCTGTTCTCAGGTAAACACATGGAGGACCAAGGTGCTACAGCTGTTCGGCGAACGATGGATGTATGTGGAGATGTATACAATGACGCCGTCTGGTCTATAGAGAGATGGTGAATTAGGTGAAGGCGACTTTTTGCAGTGCGGTGGGCTTGATATGTTTTCTGAAACACGCTAAAACTGCTAGCGTAGCAGGCCCATATCTTTCGACTAGCAAACTTGCCGATACTCTCTCTTTGCTTGTGTCCCACCTTCTCAGACATTCTCGACTCTACTACAATGACTTTGAAGATGGCACAAACACATATTATCAAGCCTGCAGTCATTTATACGCCGCTTGGAGTCCTCAGCAAACTACCACGAGAACTTCGCGACGAAATATACGAGTACGCCTACCTCTTCAACAACACAGGTCGCCACTACAATCAAAAAGCGTCAATTGCGAGCTATATGTACTATCCTCGACCACCAAAGAACGAACCAGGGCTCGCCACTACATCAAAGACGATACGACAAGAAATGCTCGATCGCTCAATCTGGAAAGACACCGTCCACCTCACCCTCCTCGTCGACAAAGACCCCGAAGATGCATTAAATGCAATAGTTGAAACAGCCGCATTGTGTGGCAAACAATGGCGCAGCCTAAACATCGACCTCGAATTCGTCCGTGACCATATCTATATGGGTTTCGGTAGCCCAGCACCGCACTACCAGCTCAGCGGCTTTGGAAAACGCATAAATAGCGTTATCGAGCAATTCCCAACGTCCGAAGAGATCAAGATCCGCTTGTCTGTTGCTGAGCAAGGCGATGAGATAAACCAAAAAGACTGCGATTCGTTCGCACACTGGCTGAGGTTTAGGGAGGGTGGAAGTACCCAGATTATTAGATCGGCCAACTGCCCAGCTTGGAGTATGCGGCTTGCAAAGAGAATCGCCGGCGACAGACGGGTACGAGAGGCGGGAAGGGTGGTTTGGGTTGAGGTGGCAACGTTCTCGAAGACGAAGAGGGCAGAAAATGAGCAGATCAGGAACTGCAAGCGCATCGCTGCTGAGCAGGGGGGTAGGGTGGAGGGCAGCAAGCGACGTTGAGGACCAGGGTGGAGGCTCGCGGACTGGTATTGATCTCCGGCACGGCAACGAGAGCTATATGGCCGTGAAAGGCGCACGAATAGTATCTAGCTGTCTGCCGCCCGCTTTATCGTCCTTGCTGAGCTCATTGAGTTGATTCATCATCGACACACTCACCCGGGCCATCTGAAGCCTTCTCACAGTGAACGACAGCTGCTCAAACCTCCTTTCAGTAACTGTAGTGGCGGCAGCCTTGACTATAGACGTGGGATGGATTAGCGAGCGGGCTTGGTTGACCAAATTAAGATTTGGTTCTCCGCCGTGGCAGCGAAGACAATGTGGCCATGAACGGCTGAGCAGTACCATGTCGCTGCATCAGAGAGTTTTGCAGCCGCTTCAACGTCTACAGCAAGCTCTGTAGCAATACCGTGGATCATCTGAAGCTCCTCAGCCAGCCGAACCCATCCCCTGTGCAATAACAGCCGCCCAAGCCAATTTTCAAAAGCTGTAGTGGCCTGGTACTGATCGTGATGGCCGAAAGGGTATGAAGCAAGGGAGGATATGTGCTAGGACGCTGGAAGAGATCTCCGTAGCAGCGGGAAGTGACGAGATATCCACGAGATGCGTTTGAGCACTACGTTGCTACACTGGAGAGCTTGTCCGCGAATTTTCGGCCCACGGCGACCTCGTTGACTATATAATTGACTGCTCAATTGAGCAAGGTCGTCTGCACGCCTCTCTCCACCGATATAACCGCCGAAGTCGCCTCTCAGTCACTGTAGTAGCCCGGTCCTCAGCTAGGCTGTCGAGAGGGTATTGCTCAGAGCAATACCAATCCCCTCGCCTTTGTCATCCTTGAGCGGCCGGCTGTTGTCTTGTGGTTCGAGCAGACAGCCGAAAATCAACTCAGCGTAGCACTTGTCGCTACGATCGTACTCATTGTCGGCTTCAACGAAGAACTGGTCCGGCGTATTAGGCGCCTTCGATCTCGCCTGTCGAAGCTCAGAACGACCATCTTTGGTTGTTGTCGGTGTTCCGGTCGATTCTATCCAGATCATATGTCGCACCGGCGAGGAGATTCGTTACAATCAGGGTGCTAAGGAAGATCGCAGAGCACAGAGCAGCCAAAGTTTAAGATGTCCATTGCTTCGGATGAGCTATTCACAATTTGATCCCCATCCTCAATTCTGATGGGTAGACGAAGGAACCTCCTAGTGATGGTTCATGTCCGGGAGTCCTTGTGGCTATGGCATCAGGCTTGTCTCTGGCGATGCGGAAGAGCGGGTGTCTGAAAGTGTCATCGCTGCAGATGAAGCATTCATGACTTTATGTTCTTTCGGTTTCTCCTCCTCTTCTTCCTCCTGGTTTGTGGTCGTGGTGACCTCCTAGTAGTGGTGCCTGTCCGACAATTGTGCGGGCGCAGTTTAGCCGTTTCGCATGTCCGCTGGCGGGCCAGGAGGATACGGTGGGGTCGCAGGAAGGAGGCAGATTGGAGAGCTCAAGCTCAATGCTGAATCGCCAGGTCAGACGTTGTTGCCGGCGGCGTAAGTATCCTCGCCGAAAATTCGTGAGAATCCGGTTGTGGACCTTGTTGGACCTCGAGATCAAGCTCAGTTGGACCACCCCTTGACTTGTGCACTTTGGTACCTCCGAGTAAGTGCACACGAGAAAACGTCAGAGCCAGCATATGTAGAGCTTGACTTCGAGGACCGGCAGACTCGTCTTCATCTTGTTGAAGTGCCTCGAGGCATGATAGACGGTCTCCGGTACGAACCCGAGGAGTAAGTTCAGGTATACTTCATCTTTTTGCGCTGCCAACACGGACCAAGCAGTCGCTCAATTGTGCGAGTGTTCGGATGTCAAATCCGTGCGACGAGTGAAAGTAGACGGAGGCGAGAACCGCAAAGTGCATCATCGAATCATCCTGATGTCCTCAGCACTGTCTCAGTCGCCGTTGTGGTGCTTACGTGGAATAGTCATGAGCTGAGTAGGAGGCTGCTACTGGTGAGCTGGAAGGTTGGTGGGGTTCCAGGATGCTGGTATGGTTGTTTCTGGTACCCGCGCGCAAGCAGGGCTATGCTCAGAGCTGCTCACGTAACCTTGTGCCCGTGGATTCGGCGGAGAAGTAAGAGCCATCTCCTACTGTTTGTCTGTGCCTAGCAGTCCTGCGGGCGCAATTCATCTTAATAGCTTGTGCGTTGAGTCTGCCGCGAGGACAGACAGTCACCCTGCACAGCTTGTGCTCCACATTGAGTTCTCAGAAGAGACGCTGCGGCTTATGGTGTAAGGCTTATCGCGAGGAGGTAGAACAAGCCGAAGATGAGCTTGACGTACTGCCAGGATACTTCTTCGCGAAAGGTCGGTCTTCAGATATGTACTCGCATGGTTCGGTACGGATTCCGTGAGGGTGCAGCTGTGGGCGAGCCGCGATGTCTACCTCGCAGACCGATGGCGCACATATTCCTAGCGCCTGCGTGAAAGCATGATAATGCCCACGTCGGTGCACATGAGGTTGTTCTTGCAGGTCCCAGACCCAGCATCTGTCGGCACAATTCTTTTACCGTCCTCCTTCTTCCTCGTGAGCTCCAGCTGTGGCCTGGTCTCCGTCTTGATCATTTGCGAGTAAACCCAGCAGCATCATCCACGCCACCTGTGCGCTTGACCTCGATATGCAATGTTCCTCCTTCGAGCTGTCCTCCCTCTTGGCCTTCGTGTCCTCAAGCCTCTTCTCCGATACCTCCACCTCATGTCATCATCCTCGCTTTTCCTCCATGCGCCGCCATCGCACACTGCTCACTCTTGGCCTTGATGTCCCTAATGTTCTTGATGTCGTCGGTGTCTACGACGTCCGAAATGTCCTTGACGTCCTTGACGTCCTCCTCGTAGCCGACTTTTGAGCGCAGAATCCCGCCCTAATCCATGGCAGTCTGTTGATGCCTGGTTGTAAGGTCAGTGGCAAGAGCTCGACGATAATCCCACTGCTGAGCTCCGGCGATGACGAGATGTAAATTCGGACATTCCTTCCCGTGGCAAACTCATTGCTCGTAGTCGGACGAAGGACAGGGGAGTCTGCAATGGAGCTCGATGTGATCTCAAAACTTCTTTGCTGAGCAGTTCTCGTCGAAGGTGCATCAGCGCGCGGATTCTGGATGGAGGAGCGGAATGTCTCAAAGCGACGGCCACGTTCGCTAGATCTCGGTGTTCATATTGTAGACACTGCACGTGTGAGGTGCGTTAATCATGGCCGAAACTGCAGAGCTGTTCTTTTGAAGCCGGGACGTGGAAGTTTTCGTGCCACTGGAGCGTAGCAATGGATGGATGATGTTGATGTACGTGAGGTTGGGTACGCCATATTGGTGTGCGCGAGGTTGGAGGAATGCGGACCTGACTGTCTTCAGCGCTTTGGGAGGACGGTCGGGCGCCAGGAAGCCGTCGTTGTGGCGAGTCTTTCGCTGTTCTTCTGCTCTCGGTGTATGCGATAGACGACTGCATTCTCGGTATCGGTGTCGGCTACTGTTACTTTCCAAGGGAGCATCGGATCACGCGCAGTAAGATTTTCGAGCCTGGCCTCATGCATGACCTTGAGCTCCGGCTTCGGTAGGTAGATCCTTGCCGGAGGCGCAAGGCGGACGCAGAGTTGGAGGCAGCTAATGGTATGTCATGTGGGCTCTGCTTTTCGAGACCCAATGATGTGGATTGTGGATGATGTGCAGTGATGCTTGCAGCCTTCGGGAGGCGAAGGTCTTCGGTGCTTCTAGAGCACAGTATCAGTCGTACGTCCACAACATGTGTGAAATTGGTTGGATGCGTACCCGACTTTTACCAGCGCTATTGAGAGGAGATCGGGCACAAATTTGCTGTCGTCGCCGCAAATTGGTTGAAGTCCTTCTACTCTTGGTGGACGCGGTCTGCGGCCGCGTCTTCGGCGAAGTTTTGGGAGTCGGCGTGCTGGAGATCAATCGTACCGCATCTATCGAAGATTCGCGCAACGGTGCTTGGATGTGAAGTCTCGAGGTTGTGCTTGCGCATCTTTGACGGAGATACTGCAGTATTGGCCGGCTTGTATGCAGGAGAATGTTCCAGCGTCGTCGCTGTAGTCACGGGTAGTTGGCTTAGGCGGTCAGTCCAAAGTCAGTCAGTTAGTTCTGCTCATTGAAGCTATTGTTCCAAGATGTGGTGGCTGGATGGCTGACTAGCAAAGTCGAAGTCCGGAAGAAGTGAGCAGAGATATGAAGTGAGGTCAACAGGGTCCAGGGCGAGACTTGGATGTGTGGATTTCGAGAGCTGCTAGACGGTGGAAAAGGTGGTTGTACTTCTGGAGCGCGCTGTCAGTATTGCTCCTTCGCGTGAAGAGGACGGATAGTGGCCTATGCGCTTTCCAAAAACGATTTGGCTCAATGTTGCTGTCATCGACGTGGGTCTCTCGAATCGCTTTCCTCCTGGTAAGCGGCAGTTCGCGAGCTGTGCTTTTGCCTTCAGCGTGGTCGTGAAATTCTGCGTGCTTGAAGGCCAACAGTATGGCTTGCGCAATGTGTCGAGGCGAAGAGGCGTTCCCGGCGCTTCCGTGCCATCACGCTGTTGATTTGGAGTTGTGTTTGCAGGCGAACATCGAGGTGGGAGTTGTCGTGCTGTTAGAGTAGCAGATCGGCACAGACCTGTGTACAATTAATCAAGTTAATCCAATGACCTCATAATTGACTTGATTGACTAGTAGATGGACTAAGCGGTGAATTGGCTTAATTACTAAGGCCTAAAGGTGAATGAGATTGACTTGATTAACCCGTACGCTCGTCTGCTAAGCTATATTACGCTATAAGTGAATATAGCTAATCTAATAGCATTATAGTATCCGGTAAGGCTCGTAAGGCTTGTAATAAGGCTCGTCGTAGTTCCGGCACCTTTAAGGGTAGTTACTAATAGGCCTATCTCCTAAAGTAGGAGCTAATATTAACGTTAGCTAGCCGCGGAGGTACTTAAAGTAAATGTTAGCTTATACTTATCTAATTTAATTAACTTAGACTTAATCTAAGCCTTTACAACTATTAAGTAAGTAATAGTATCGTCTAGTAGTACCCTTCTACGTAGTATTACCGCCGCTCTAGTTATACTAAAGACACCCTTAGGCTTATCTAACATTACTAGTATAGTATAGATATCTAGAGCTACGTTAGGTACTAATGGATTAAGCCTCTATTACTTATATTATAATAAATATAACGTGTCCTTTAGTATCTAGTACCTATATCGGTTAAGTAGCTTATTTACTACGTTACGAGTACGTACTATCTAGTCCGGATAGTCCTTCTAATACTATTTAATCTACCGCTACTTTAAGTAAGGGTATAAGATAATAGTAGCGACGTAGATAGGGGTGTTATCTAATATTAAGTAATAATAATTAAGCTTCTACTAAGCGAGGTTAATATTAATTAAGAAGTACTATTCGGAGGTAGTCTACGGCTCGCTAAGTAAAGTTAATAGCGCTACTACTACCTTATTAGGTTGTTATAGAGGCTCTAAGTAAATATCGGACTCCTACTATTTAGCTAGTACTAGATATTCCTTCGTACTATCCTTAAAGTACTTAAGGACGTCTTTAAATATAGGTAGAACCTACTAAATAGTACTAAACTTTCTACCTACGTAACCTTCTAGCTTTAAAGTAGCGTCTTTAAGGGGCTTTAATAGCTAGATATACTACGTAATAACACTCTAGTTAGCTATTAAGAGGATATTATCGAGGATACTAGGACGCTTTAGCTATATACGTACTAAAGTTCTCCTAGCTTAAGCGACTTTAGTATTATATAAGGCTCGTTCTTTATCTAATATCTTATTAATAGCTAACTATAGGTAGATAGTACGCTTTACGCTTTCGTAGAAGCTATTCTACTAAGTAGTAACGTCGGTAATAAGCTCGTAAGTCTCTTTAGCCTTGTCCGGACGTATCTATAAAGTAATTATAGGTAGCTAGTACTCCTTAAACCTTACAATGCGTTAAGGTAACCGGTTTATCTAGTATATTACGTTATAAAGCTTACTAATCGGCCCTTTACGTCGCTATATTAATAGCTATTGTTCTTTAAGCTCTATCTAGTTAACGTTAGTACTAAATACCTCCTAGTTATAACTAAATAACGCTACTTAGCTAATAAGGTTAAAGATATAGCCGTAATAGTAAACCTATGCTCCTCCGGTAAAAACTCGTACTCCTTAGTAAGCTAGTTAATATAGGTACCGTTATTTAAAGCGTTATCGGTTGTAAACTAGCTAAGCTTATCCTCTAGGTTAAAGTAAGTAATTATTCTACTAATTATGTCTATAATATTAGCTCTAGTATACTAGCTAACCTACTTTAGTAGAGCTAGAAGAGTAGTTATTAGAGTACTAACTACGTCGATATAATAAGCGTATAGTTTAAGTAACGCGAGCTTATTACTAGAGGTCTATAGATCGAAGGAGAAGTTAATATAAGTAACTATAGTAGCTAGCTAGTTAGTTACTTTACTAAGCGATTAGTCGTAAATTTAATTAATAATATAGCTAGTAGTTATCT
>JAABUL010000227.1_pt1 | contig 119074 bp, 96 predicted proteins | sample 5559151 | NCBI WGS metagenome assembly JAABUL01 (sample SAMN10711876, study PRJNA513368) | rock metagenome | isolation source: Antarctica rocks | place: Antarctica: Victoria Land, Pudding Butte sud | reverse complement strand
TGCCGGCGGCCCGAACTTTTTCGAGTTCGGCGACGACGTTTTGTACGAGATCCACATCGACAACGACGGTGACGGCATCCCGAACATCACCTACCAGTTCAAGTTCCACACCGTGTACACGCTTCCGAACACATTTTTGTACAACGTGGGGCCGATCGAATCCTTGGACAGCAAGAACTGGAACCGCCGCCAGTTCGGCTCGATCACCCGCGTCGCCGACGGGAAGAGCGAGGTGCTGGGTAGTGATCTGGCGTGCCCGCCGTGCAACATCGGACCGCTGTCCACCCCGAATTTCGCCGCGCTGGCCAGCGCGGCCATTCACAGCCTGCCCGGCGGCCGCACCCTGTACACCGGGCAGCGGGCCGAAGGCTTCTACATCGACGTCGGCGCGATCTTCGATTTGGGTGATCTGCGGCCGTTCCAGAACCTGCACGTCGGGTCGCAGATGCCGCAGGCCCCGGGCGTGAACGGGTTGGCGACGAAAAATGTTCATTCCATCAGCCTGCAGGTACCCAAGACCGACCTGACCTCCGACGGCGCGGCTCCGACGGACCCGACCAAGCAGGGCTCGACCATCGGGGTGTACGCGTCGGCGAGTCGGCAACGGTCGAAGATGTACGAGGCGGACGGCACGATCGTGAACAGCGGCCCCTGGGTGCAGGTGTCCCGCCTCGCCAACCCGTTGTTCAACGAGGTTCTGATCCCGATTACCAAGAAGGACTTCTTCAACTCCCGCAAACCGGCCGACGACAAGCAGTTCGCCTCCCATGTCGCCGCTCCGGAGCTGTCGCACCTGCTGCCCGTGTTGTACCCGGGGGTGTTCCCGAACCTGGCCGCGTTGAACGACTCCGGTAAGCCGCGCGCCGATCTTCTCGCGATCTTGCTCACTGGCATTCCCGCCGGTGTCGTCCCGGGTTTCCAGAACTACACCGGGCCGACGCAGGCGGACCTGATGCGGTTGAACATGGCGATTCCGCCGACCACCGACAATCCCAGCAACCTCGGCCTGATCGGAATGGACCCGGCCGGGTTCCCCAATGGCCGCCGGGTCTTCGACGACGTCACGACCATCGAGCTGCGGGCACTGGCCGGCGCCACCTACGCGTTGGTGGACAAGAGTTACACCCCGGACAAGGCGGCCGGCGCGGTCACCCAGGGCATCACCTCCAGCAACACCGACGTGACCGCCGGGAACACCGTGCACTACCTGCCGACCTTCCCGTATCTGGGCACCCCGCACGGCGGCTACTACAACCCTGACGTCAACGCTCCGGCCCCTGACCTGGGGGACATGCCGATCCCGGTCGGCGGAGTCGCCACCGGCGGCGGCAGCACCGCCGGCGTCCAAGATAAGGGTGTGCTCATCGCCGGTGGGGCAGCGCTGGTCGGGGCGGCCGTCGCCGGCACCATCGCGGCGACCCGGCCACGTCACGCCGCGCCGTCCGACGAGCCGGCCCCGCAACCGTCGTGACCGGCAGCGGGAGGGCCGTCGTCGTGAACAGCGCCGGCGGCCCGCCCGCGGTCGGCGCCCCTGCACAGCCCGATCCAGGACACCGGACCCTACTGGGAGCAGACGAAATAAGCGATGACCGAACCGAACCGGCCGGCAGTGGCGCGTAACACCGGCGCCGCTTCGACCGTTTCTCGTCTGCTGACCGTGTGGTGGGTGCTGGCCGTCGTGTTGGCCGGCGTCGGCGGCGCCGCTGTCGGCGCCGCCTTGGCCGGGCAGCAACATGCGCCGCAACCCACAGCCGCCCAGGCGAACCCCGCTCCCGCCCCGACCACAGTCACCGTCACCCAGACGGCAACAGCGACCACGACGGCGTCCGGGCAAGCGCTCGGCACCCGCACCGGCCCAGGCGCATCCAGTTCTTTCCGGCCGAAGCCAACGCCGACCGAACCACATCCGCCGGGGATCCCGACCGCTTCGGGCACACCCAGGCCGACCACGGCGCCGCTGGTGCTCGCCGCCTCCGCTCCGTTGGCGATCACGATCCCCTCGATAAGGGTGCAGTCCGATCTGGTGCAACTGGGACTGAACCCCGACAAATCAATCGAGGTCCCCTCGTTGGACGACCCGGACTCGAAGGCCGGTTGGTACAAATACTCGCCGACACCGGGACAGATCGGCCCGACGGTGATCCTCGGACACGTCGACTCCGCCAAATACGGGCCGGGCGTCTTTTTCAAACTCGGGGCCCTGCAACCCGGCGCTACCGTGGAAGTCACCCTCACCGACCGGATCGTCGCCGTCTTCACCGTCGACAAAGTCGTGGCATACCCCAAATCCGCGTTCCCCTCCACCGCGGTCTACGGCACCATCGACCACCCCGGCCTACGGTTGATCACCTGCGGCGGAACCTTCGACCCCACCGCCGGAAGCTACGAAAGCAACATCGTCGCCTACGCCACCCTGACATCGCGCCACCCGGCCGCCTGACCAGGCACGTCGCCACCCGATACGGAAGTCCTGCAGGCCGCTTTTGTGGCGTGAGACCGTCCCCCGAAACGGCGAAGAAGGATGTCGGACAGCACCAGGGTCACCGATGCAGGTTCAGTTCAGGATGCCAGGTCAGCGGCAGCCCTGGTGCGCTGTGCCGCACGGTGAGGGAGCCGGGCCTGACCATGGCGGATCAGTTCGGTGATCGCCTGGGCCGGCATGGGTTTCGCGAAGTAGAACCCTTGGCTGTAGGTGCATCCGAGGTTCTGAACGGCTTCGAGTTGAACGGCGGTTTCCACTCCTTCGGCGATCACGCTCATGTCCAGGCCGTGGGCAAGTTGCACGATGGCCGCGACGATGATGCCGGCTGCCGGGGCGCGCCCGAGGTCGGCGACGAACGATCGGTCGATTTTGAGGATGTTGACCGGAAAGCTCTGCAGACAATTCAACGCCGCGTAAACGGTGCCGAAGTCGTCCAGCGCCAAGGCGATTCCAAGGCCCCGAAGTCCGCGCAGCACCGTGAGTGCCTTCTGCGCGTCGGTCAGGAACACACTTTCGGTGACCTCCAGGGTCAAGCGTCCTGGCTCTGTCCGACAAGTGTCGATGATGTCGGAAACAATGTCCAGGAAGCCGGTGGACATCAGTTGATGGGCCGAAATGTTGACGGCGATACCGAGCTTGTCGCCGCCATCTGCTCGTTGCCAGCGGTGTAGGTCCGTGCAGGCCTGTTGCAGCACCCAGGCGCCGATGGGTTGGATCAGGCCGGACTCTTCGGCCAACGGAATGACGGTGGCGGGTGAAATCGGACCGCGGGTGGGATGGGTCCAGCGCAACAGCGCTTCGAACCCGCTGATGTATCCGTCGGTGGTGTGGACGATGGGCTGGTAGGCGGTATGCGATTCACCGCGATCGGCCGCTCCGCGCAGGTCCCTTTCCAGTTCGTCCTGTCGACCGGGAACGTCCTCGAGATGCGGGTCGAAAACTTGCTGCTGGTCCCACCGCTGCGTTTCGCCTGGTACATCGCACTGTCGGCATCACCGACCAGTTGCTCCGGTGTTTGGTTGCTCCCCGGACCACCTGTCTGCGCGATGCCCACGCTCGCAGTGATGGCTATCTCGGCGGCCGAGAGAAGGAAGGGGCGGGCCAGTGCAGCCAGCAGGCGGCTCCCGATGGAGGTGGCGTCCTGGAGGTCATGAAGGTCTTCACAAACGACGACGAATTCATCTCCGGCCAGGCGACCCAGCGTGTCTCCTGGGCGGATCAGGCCCGTGAGACGACGTGCGGCGACGACAAGCAGTTCATCGCCCACTGCGTGACCGTGCGCGTCGTTCACCGACTTGAGGCCGTCGAGGTCGATGAACAGAACGGCGCAGATCTTCTTGGAACGACGGTTCCGCAGACACGCGTGTTGCAGGCGGTCCAGAATCAGAGTGCGGTTGGGCAGCCCGGTCAGCGCGTCGTGCAGCGACTGTTGCCGTGCGCGATCTCCGGCCTGTTGTAGATCCAGGCGAGCCTGGGCGTTGAGCAGATACGCGGCGGCGACATCGGCCAAGGTCTGGGCCGCATCCTTCGCCGCAGCCGAGAGCGGCCCGGGGCTGTCCCGGTAGAGGTCAAGAGCGCCCAGCGGCTGCTGTTCGTGGCGCAGGGGAAAGGTGAACACCGCGCGCAAGCCGGCCTGCAGCGCCCGAGGGGAGAACCGTGGGAACCTGTCGTCGATCCGAAGGTCCGGAACCCCGACCGAATTGCCGGAGCGATAGGCCAACAGGCACGGTCCTTCGCCCAGTTCGGTTTGTACGCGCTCGTAGCGCAGTGCCGCGTCATCGGAGGCGGCGATGTAGCGGGGTTCGGCATCGGGTGCGATCAAGCTGACCCCCGCCGCCGTGACCGGCAGCATCGCAACGATCTGCCCGACCAGATGATCGAGAATCGCCTGGATGGGGAAGTCGGTGCCCATCGTGTACGCGAAGTTGCGCAGGACCTCAGAAAGCCGGCGCTCCAAGTGATCCGAGGTACCGTCACCGTCGACTGCTCGCTCGGCCGCGCGAGTCGATCCGTCCGCCTGCCTCGGCACGAGTGGTGGCCACGCTGCCGAACGCGACGCACCTTCGGTTCGGTCGGTGGAGCCGCCATCTTTCAGATCGGTGCGCGTCACGAAAGTTGCCTCGGCGACAATCACTCCTGGAAAAAAATTATGGGCGGAGAGAAGCACATTCTCAGCGGGTCAATCCCGGCCTTTCGGCAGCGACAACCTTCCCAAGCCCGGCTGTGATGTTCAGCAACGTCGACGCTACCCCACTTCCTCCTTGACCGCAGGTCAGGCGCGAGCCGCGCCATTGGCGAGGGTCGCCAGTTCCCGACTGATCGCTTCGTCGTGCGCGTAGGCATCGGCCCGCGCCCTGGCCGGACTCCAGCGCCCGCTGAGCAGCCAGATGCAGGGCAGGAACAGCAATTGGCAGGCGAAGCAGATCCACCACCACCGTTGCCATTGCCCGGGTGCCTGGAGTGCAGCTTGCTGCACTCCAGGTGCTTCCCTTTGCAGAAAGGCCAATGCTGCCAGTACTTTCGGGTCCTTGAGTCCAGTCCCATATCTGGTGAGGAACGCGAGATCCGCTGCGGGGACTGCGCCCAGGGCGGTCAACCGAGCAGCTGCGGCCTGGACCGGAGTCGCGGTGGCGCTCAGGAAGGACAGGTCGGCCTTCGGCACCTGTGCCAGAGCCTGCAACTTCGCTATCGCTGCGGCGGGGGCGATGTGGAGACCGCCGGCAATCTGTCCGACGGCCTTGGTGATAGCGGCAGAGTCGCCGGGATTCTTCGACAATGCGGTCTGCGTTGCCGCGTCGAGAGTGGCTGCCGTGGCCAGTTGATCTTTGTACTTTGCCCCCAGCGCCAGCACTCTTCCCACCTCGGCGACAGGTCTGCCGGAGATCTCGGCTAGTGCAGCAACCTGCGTTGCCGGGTCGTTCGGGGCGGAACCCAGGGCTGCAGTCGTGGCCGGCTCGAGAAGCGCGGCGGTGGCAAGCTGCGCCTTGTATTTGCCGGCCAGAGCCTGAACCTTCGGAACGATGGAGGGATCGGTGGCGATCGCCTTGACGGTTGCGTTCTGGGCCGCGTTCAGGCTCGGATCGACACCTGCCGCCGCGGCGGAGACCTGTGGGCCCCTGTCGACCAGAGTGGCGGCCGACGGAATGGCGGCGATGAGGCCGAGCAACGCGACGACGACAAAGGACCGAAGGGTTGCACCCCACACCGCCAGGCCGGTGGCGATGGCGGCGGGGTTGTGCTTCTCGACGGTCTCGGTGAACGCCGCCATCCAGGTGGCGAAGGCAACGGCGCTGCTGATCGAGATCAGCAAGATGATCCAGACGAAGTGGTAGTAGCTGGTGCCGGCATCGCCGGTGGCGATGGCGAAAAGCGCGACGCCCACCGCGCTCAAAATCCCTCCGGCCAGCATGAACGGCTTGCGGACGCGAAGTCGGTCGGACAACGCACCTGCGACGATCAAGGCCACAGCCTGGGCTATCCAGTACCAGTTCGCCAGCCCATTGGCCCGGGCTTCGGTATAGCCGAAGGCGGTCGCGTAGAACACCACGAACAATCCGACCGCCGTGTAGTAGAAGAGCAGGAAAATGCTGATTCCCAGGGCCGGCCCGAAGATATCCAGGCGAAGCATCTGACGCCAATGGTTGCTCGACGTCTTCTGGGGGTCGATTCCGCGGGCTCTTGCCTCGATCAGCGCCCGCTCCCGCAGGCTGATCATCAATTGGTCACGCAGCTGTGGAGCGAGTTCCCGCAGTCCGACGAATGCAAGGACGAAGACGACGAGGCCGACGATTCCGCAGACGCGGAATTGGAACTGCCAGTCCGGATGGGAGTCCAGCGTATGGCTCGAAACCTCGGTGACCAACAGGCTGCCGATCACCGGGCCCATGGTCCAGAAACCCATCGCCGACGCCCGCCCCAGCTGAGGAGAAAAATCACGGATGAGTGCAGGAGTCGCAACCAGAATCGTGCCCTCGACGAGACTGACCAGGGAGAAGAGCACCAAATAGGCCAATTTACTGTTGACATTTGGCAACCCGAAGAGGATCAACGCCCCGGTGATGGCCAACCCGTACACCACAATGTTGGCTCTCCCCCACCGATCGGCCAGCCCGGCGGCGACCGATGCAAGAGCTCCGAGGGCATTCCCGATCACCGAGATCATGATGAAATAATTTAGGGACATGTGCAGGTTGGCGCTGATCAACGTCGCCACCGAGCCCTGCACGTACAGTTCGTAGTAAAGAATGACCGTGGCGAGAACGACAATCGCAAGGTACATGGCGCGGGGTCCGTTGGCCGGATAACGGTCGAGTTGGCGTCCCCAGACCCCGCGGTTGGCGACGACGATTGGTGACGCTGATCCATTCTGTCCGACTGATGGCATGGTGATCCGTTCGAATGTCGTTGGGCTGGAGCGGCTTCAGCGAGCCTTGGTCACCAATCGGGCGGTCAATGTCGACACCGCACGCCCGGCGCGGGGTGATACGCGCTTGAGCAACCAGTGCGGCACAACCTGGTAGCGGGGCGTCGGCACGACTCTGAGTCCCCGTCTCACTGCGGCCAGCGTCTGCCGGGCAACGACGTCAGGCGAGGTGCCCCGCTTGGCATAGAACGCGGCGGTCTGCTCCTGACGTGCCGCCCATGAGCCGCGGGCGGTGGAGCTCTTGACAATGGCGGTGTTGATAATTCCGGGGCACAGCGCAGACACGCGAACCTTGGTACCGATCAACTCCATGTCCAGCGCATCGGTGAGACCGACCACGGCCGATTTGGTGGCGGAATATGCGGTGAGACCGGGAACCGGCACCAGTCCGGCCATCGAAGCAGTATTCACGATGTGCGAAATCCTCTCCTGCCCGAGCATTCGAGGGAGGAATGCGTGGAGTCCGTGGACGACACCCATCAGATTGACATCGACGACGCGTCGCCAGTCTTCCAAGGTGGTATCGATCAAGTTTCCACCGTGCCCGATTCCCGCATTGTTGAACAGCAGATCGACCGCGCCGGCGGCGAAGACGACGTCGGCGAATCGTTCCACTGCGGCAGCGTCCGTGACATCGACGGTGTGCGGCACCGCATTGCCGCCGGCCTGGCGGATAGTCGTGACGACGGACGCGACGCTCTCGGCATCCCGGTCGGCAAGATGCACGGTCGCGCCACGCTCGGCGAGCAAGGTGGCGATCGAGCGGCCGATGCCCGAGCCGGCGCCGGTGACGACTGCGGTTCGACCGGTCAGATCATTGGTTTCGACGCTGTGAGCGGTGCCGCTGCGCCGGACGACGGCCGCCGCCCCGGCGGCTGCGACGGTGATGGCAGCCTGCGTGACAATTCTTTTGTTCAACGGTCACTCCGCTTCGTTGGAATTGACGTGCTGTGGAATCACGCATGGCGCCGAGCACCGGAACGCGGGCAGCTCCGCTGTTCTGAGCGTTGCAACACCGCCGATGTCCGATTCCTCTCGGGCTCCGCCGATGCACCCGAACGATTCCCACCGTTCGGGTGCAGGCTGTGATGGCCCGATCCTGGGAGCAGCGTGAGGATCAGGTGCTGATCTTCAAAGGTTTCGGGAACAGCGATGCCGGAGCTCGGCCGAATTCGAGGCCTTCGGCCTCGATCGGCCCACGGAAGAGCACCGCATCTTTGGCGTAGTGCTGCCGGAGTCGCCAAGGCGCCCGGTCTCCCTGCAGCGGCAGGCTTTCGCGAGACCGCTCGAAATACCCGGAGGACATCTCGATCAACGGAGAAGTGACCATCGGCTCGGACGGCAGTCGTGGGGTGACTGTCACGTAGTCGTTGGCACTGAGATAGCCCAGCAGCCTCGCCAAGTAGGACGAGACCAAATCTACCTTCAGCGTCCACGCGGCATTGGTATAGCCGAGTGCGAACGCGAAGTTGGGAACTCCGTCAAGCATCATTCCTTTGTAGGCGACGTGCTCGGGAACGCGAACCATCTGTCCGTCGATCATCAGCTCGATACCGCCCAGCGGCAGCAGATTCAAGCCCGTGGCGGTCACCACAACATCCGCATCGAGCGCCGCTCCGGATCTCAACCGCAGCCCGCTCTCGGTGAAGGACTCGACGTGGTCTGTCAACACTTCGGCTCCGCCGGAACGGATGGCGGAGAAGAAGTCACCCTCCGGCACCAAACACATCCGCTGGTCCCACGGTTCATAACTGGGCTTGAAATGCCGGTCGACGTCGTACCCGGCCGGCAGGCTCTTCATCACGCCTTTGCGAAGAATGGCTCGTGCTTTTGCCGGATACCTTCGGCACAATCCGTAGAGCGCTGTCGCGATTCGCACGTTCTTCCATCGGATCGCCGCGTAGGCCCGGCGTTCCGGCAGCAGCTTCCGCAGCAGGCCGGCAATCGGATCCATGGCCGGCAGTGCCATCACGAACGATGGCGATCGCTGCACCATGGTTACCCGAGCACCCTTGTCGACCAGCGCGGGTACCAGGGTCACTGCCGTCGCCCCGCTGCCGATCACGATCACCCGCTTGTCGGTCAATTCCAGGTCTTCCGGCCAGTGCTGCGGATGAACCAGCCGACCGGTATAGCTTTCCAGGCCGGGCCAATTCGGCGTGTAGCCCTGCTCGTACTGGAAGTAGCCAGAGCACAGGTAGAGAAACGAGCAGGACCTGGTGCTGCGCTTCCCCGATTCGGCATCCTCGACCGTCACGGTCCAACGAGCGTCGGCCGTGGACCAATCGGCCCGGACGACGCGGGTGGCGAGTTCGATGTGTTTGTCGACGTCGTAGGCCTGTGCGGTTTCCCTGATGTACCGAAGGATCTCGTCGCCGTCTGCGATCGAGTTGGCTTCCTTCCAGGGACGGAATTCATACGCAAGCGTGAACATGTCGGAATCGGACCGGATGCCGGGGTATTTGAAAAGATCCCAGGTGCCGCCACTTGCATGCCGGGCCTCGAGGATCGCGTAGCTGGTACCTGGGGCACCTGTCTCCAGATGGCAGGCGGCACCGATTCCGGACAGCCCTGCACCGACGATCAGCACGTCCACGTATTCCGGTGTGGTCGAGTTCTCCTCTTCGGTACTGCTGGTCGCCATGGTCCTCCTGTCAACTCGAGCTGAGCGGCTCGCGCGAACTCAGGATGGCATCGTCGAGTGATCTGTGCAACAGTTGCGGTCAATGTTGCACGAAGAAATTTTTGCCGCGAGCTGCGACACCGTCGTCCACTTTCGTCAGGAGAATTCATGACCACCTTAGTTCCCCCGCTCACCGTCGCCGGCCTCGACGACGGGCCAGCGATTGCCGAGCTTCATCGGCTCCACGCGCTGCAACGCAAGGCGTTTCTGGCGAATCCCTACCCGGGAGCCGATGCGCGCAAGGGCAATCTGATGGCCCTGGCAGCGATGGTGATGGGTCACCGGGACGAAATCCGCGCGGCAATGAGCTCGGATTTCGGAGCGCATCCGGAACTGTTCACGGACCTGGTCGAAATTCTCGGCATCGCCGGTCGCGCTGCTTCCGCCATCGAAGCACTCGACGGATGGATGGCGGAGGACGAGCGCCGGCCGGATCCGGCTTTCTACGGAACCGCGCGGGCCGGAATCCGCTTTCAACCCAAGGGTGTCATCGGCAACATCGTCCCGTGGAACTTTCCGTTCGATCTGTCACTCGGCCCGATGGTCGAGATGCTGGCCGCCGGCAATCGGGCGGTGATCAAGCCGTCCGACTACACCCCTGCCTGCGCGGAACTGCTGCAACGCATGCTGTCCGCCACTTTTGCCGAGGATCTCGTCGCTGTCGCGATCGGCGGTCTCACGCTGGCCAAGGAATTCCCGACCCTGCGCTGGGACCATCTGCTCTACACGGGCAGCCCGGCGATCGGGCGCGAGGTCGCGCGGGCAGCGGCCGAGAACCTTGTGCCGGTGACGCTCGAGCTCGGCGGCAAGTGCCCCGCCATTCTCACCGCAGATAGCGTCGACGCCGCGAGCGTCCGCAACATCGTCGGCACCAAACTGATCAAGAACGGTCAGATGTGTATTTCCGTCGACTATGTGCTGGTGCCGCGAGCACACCTGGCGGATTTCGTGACGCATGCCGAGCATTACCTCAACGAAGAACTGCCCGGCTACGCCTCCTCCGCCGACTGCACCGGCATCATCACCCAGCGGCACCTGGACCGGATCACGGCGATGATCCAGGAGGCGAAAACGTCAGGGGCGCAGGTGGTGGAGCTCGGCGGTGAAGGTGACGCGGCGAGCCGCCGGCTGCCACTGGTCCTCGTCGTCGACCCGCCGAAGGATTTGCGCATCATGCAGGAGGAGATCTTCGGTCCCATCCTGCCGGTTGTGCCCTACGACGACCTCGACGAGACCCTTGCCGAGCTCAATGCCGGCGAGCGGCCGTTGGGGCTCTACGTGTACAGCAAGGACGCCAAGGTGGCCGAGCACGTCCTCCAGCAGACGACGTCCGGGGGCGCGTGCGTCAACGTCTCCGCGGTTCAGGGCGCGCTGCCGTCGCTGGGCTTCGGTGGAGTCGGCCAGAGCGGCAACGGTCGCCATCACGGCATCGAAGGCTTTCGCGAATTTTCCAACCCGCGAGGAGTGGTCGTACGCGGTGCCGGTGACCTCGCCGATGCATTCCTCCCGCCCTACGGCCCTGCGGCCCAGGCTATTGTCGACAGCGTGTTCTCCGGCGAAACAACTGCTCAGGCTGCCGCACCCGGCAGCGTCTGACGCGATAAATGGTGGGTGCCGTCGGTTCACCGAACCTCTCGCGGATCGGGGCCGGCCCGGCGGCGCCGGGCGCCGGGCGGTGTGTTGATCTTGCAGCCCGGTGGTTGCATGTCGGTAGGCGTCTGGACATGCAGGGCATCGCCGACGAGCTCGGCGTCTCCCGTGCCACGGTGTTCCGCCAGGTCGGTGGCCGAGATGCGTTGTTGGACAAGGCGTTGTGGGTGCTCACCGAACGTACCCTGGCTACTGCCGAGCAACGATGGGAGGCCAGGCGGCCGGAAGGCGAACTGCACACCCCTGGCATCGGCCGGGAGGTCAACGCAATCGTGTCCCAGTCGAAAGGGTTGCGCCGCCTGCTGGACGACGAACCGGCATTGACGCTGCGGGTGCTCACCGATCCACGCGGAAGGGTTCAGACCGGCATCGTCACCTTCGTGGAGGCTCAGCTTCGTCGCGACATGGATGAATTCGGGCTGGTCCCGATCATCGAGCCGGGCGCGCTGGCCTATGCCCTGGTGCGGTTGGGAGAATCGTTCCTGTACGCGGATGTGCTCGCGGCGCGGCAGCCGGACGTCGACACCGCAAACCGACTGCAGAGCGCACTGGTGGAAGGTACACAACCACGGTCGCCGAGATAGCACCGCGTATTCGTGCGGTTGTTCAGACCGCGAACTCGGTGCGATGGAGGGCAGGTGACGTGCCGAATCGGGGTGAGAAGTGTTGCCGCAGTGATGCTGCGGTGGGAAGTCCGGTGCTAGCGACGGCTTCCACCGTGTCGCGCGGACCAGCAACCATTTTGCCGGTGCCGCAAATGTCGGCCGGTTCGGTGGCCGCGATGTCACGCTCAACGCGCAGCAGTCGGTCGAGGTGGCCGCATGCTGTCGAGCGCTGTCGTGGTCCGGTGCCTACGGAAAGTTGGAAGTATTTTCTACCCGATCGGCACGGTCGGATCCGCGGGCGGCGGTAGCGCCACGCCGGGACGGGCATTGCGAAGCAGCTCTCTGATCAACAGCTCGCTGTCGGCGTAACCGCCTTCCCCGAAGGCGACATGCCTGAGCACACCCTGTGAATCGACGAGGTAGGCGGCCGGCCAGAAGCTGTTCGAATAGGCGCGCCACGTCGCGCTGGAGTTGTCCAGTGCGACCGGATACCTGATGTCGTCGGATTTGATTGCATCCGCCACATTGCCGCGTTCGTGCTCGTAAGCGAATTCCGGGGTGTGTATCCCGACCACCTCGAGGCCACTCGCATGGTATTTGGCGTACCAGGAGTTGATGAACGGCAGGGCCCGCTGGCAATTGATGCACGAGAAAGTCCAGAAATTGACGAGGACCACTTTGCCGCGCTGTCGAGACAGGGTGACCGGCTGACCATTGGTCGTGTTGAGCCAACTCTCGATGCCACCAATCGCCGGCGCCGGACCGCAGTTGGCGAGTTCCTTTGCCTGCGACCGGCACTCGACAACGGGACCTCCTGCGTCCGGCGCGGTGCTGGACGCGTCCGGCGGGCGGCTGGGCGAGCTGACGGAGCCCGAGGCGCCGGCGCTCGGTGCCGAGGAAGCCACCGCCGGCGGAGCCGGACGCTCAGCGGGTGCGATTACGGCCGGGGTGATCGCGCTCGGCGGGGTCACGGTTGGCGGGGTGCTCGCGAGCGTGGGTTCGTCATTGAGATCGCGCAATGCCGCTCGTGCAGCCGGATTGTCCTCCGCGCCGTTCTGAAGGGCCTGGGTGTAGTTCGGGACAGTTCGTTGCAGTCCGTCAGTGAGGTTGAAGCTGAGAGCAACCGCCAGAAGGATCATCGTGGCGCCGCCGACCATACGGAACCGAGCCTGGTATCGGCGAAAGATGGAGAGCCGCCGGGCAATGCCTGCACCGGCGGAGACGAAGAGCAACATGGGAACCGCGACTCCGACGGCGAATGCGATGGTCAATGCCGTGATTGAACCGGTGACTCGGCCGGTCGTCCCGGCGATGCTGATCGCTGCGAGGACAGGGCCGGCGCATGGGACGAAGAGCGCGCCAAGGCCAAGGCCCAGAAATATTGCACTCCCCCTGGAATTACCCAGCGGCGCCTTCACCCTTCGGGTGAAGGCGGTCGGCAGACGTCGGAACGGCGTTTGCAGAATCTGCTCCAGTCGAGGCAGCAACAAACCCAGACCGATCAACAGCAACACCACCAGGGCGGCCCACCGCAGCAGGTCCGACGGAAGATGAAGCGCCGACAGGACAGCGGATCCGAGCAGGGTCAGCACCGAAAAGCTGAGCACGACGCCTGCGACGATGATCAGCGGTCGTCCGCGAGGTAGTGGCCGATCTGCGGCTGTCGCAGGCGCCCCCGGGCTGCCGCCCGCGAAGAACAGAACCGGAAGCACCGGCAAGATGCAGGGCGAAACTCCGGCGATCAAGCCGGCGAGCAGACCGATCGAGATCAGGGTCCACATGTCAGGTCGCTCCGAATGACTGGGTCGGCTCGTTCGCACCGGTTGGCACGATTCAGTGTGACCGCTCCTCCAACGATGTGGGCTGACGAGCGCTTACCGGAGTCTTACGACCAGGCTCCGGTCGGAGTTCTTACGACCAGGCTCGGTGGGAGTCGTACGACCAAACTTGGTGGGCGTCATCTCGTTGGTGCGTCGGCGCTCCGTTCGGCTTTTTTGGCCGGGATCCCCGCGATGAACTATGCCGTCACTGTGCTGGGAGCACTCGGCCGAGGCCGAGGAGATGGGGGCTTGCTGACATCAGCGCAGGGTCCGTTTCGACGACCTGCGCGCAGCGGACTGCGGATTCGAAAACACTCACGACGGATTTTTCGGACGCGTTGTCCAACGCCGGAACGCTGGGCCCCTCGATACCCAGCACTCGGACGTCACCCAAGCCGGCCACGGACAGTTCCACGGCCAATTCTTCAGCACGATGGAAATATGCCGTGGTGAAACTGCGCGAATCGTCCCGATGGATACCCGTCTGGATCAACTGCACGACCTCTGTCGCCGCCTCCTCGTCGAATTCGCCAAGACCTGCGAGTTCCAGCAGTGCGGCGTAGCGACTGATGGCCGCCACGATCACCTGGCCGCCGGGCCGGGTCACTCGCACTGCTTCGGCCAGCGCCTGTCTGCGGTCGCCGGCGTCGGTCAGGTGGTACAGCGGGCCGAGCAGCAGGACGATGTCGACGGCGTCGTCGTCGATGGGCAGGTTCCGTGCGTCGCCCAGAGTTGAAGTGAACGCGGCATTGCTGCTGGCGTGCAGGACATGGCGGAGCACTGGATCGATGAGGTGGACGTCGTAGCCGTCCTCGGCCAGCCATCGGGCATGGATGCCGGTGCCCCCACCGATGTCCAACACAACGCATGGCGGCGGAGGCAAATGGCGGCGGAGCAACTGCTGGGTTCGTACGAACTCCAACCGGCCATGCCGGGACCGAACCAGCCGTTGGTCCTCGTCGTACCGTTCGCCATAGAAGTCAAGGATTGCGGGATCGAGTTGGCACATCCCCGCATCGTCCCCCGGAGATGCCCTCGAGGTCGATCGCCTCGGACCCGCCGCCGGTATGGCTGCGCCGGAAGCGGTGGCGGATCCGCCGTCGATGGGCGGCCGGATTTGTTAGCGCCAACCTGAGAAGCCGGCCGGTAGGGATTTCGGGCGGGTCCGCCGCAGGAATCCAATCAGACGAATCAGGATGAGCGGAACGCCCCCAACTTGTACCAGCTTATTGACACACCGACATGACGCTGTAATGATCGCTTGTACTACTTACATGTGACAAGGGGTGAAGTTGTGGCTGGTTCGTTGCTGTGGCTGTTGATGGGCGTTGTACTCGTCGGGGCGGTCGTTGTGTTCGCTCGGCTCCGGCTGGCCAGTGGGATTTCAGCGGATGTCATTCCGTCGGCCCGTGCCACACCCGTCCGGCTATGGCGCTGGACGGGGATAACCGTGGGGGTGGTCGCTGCCTACCTCTTGGCGGCCGAGGGCAGCCTCGGCCGAGGTCTGCTGCTCGCCGCCCCACTATTCAGCTTTTGCGCACTGCTGGGCGTCCTGGCCGGAGAGTTCTTTCCCGATGCGCGCAACGGCACGACTCGCGAAGCGATGTTGGAAGTGCGGCGCGTTCACGACTATCTGCCCAAACGCCTGTCCAGGGCGGTGGGTGCAGCAGGGTGCGTGCTATTCGGCCTGTTGGCATTGACGACAGCGATGGCTTCCCCGGATGATCAGGGCAGGGCCGGGCGGAGCCTTTCCCGGACCTGTGACGCGATCTTTTCCGAAGGCAGCGGGCCTTGGGTCGGATCCTTTTACAGCGTTCCGCTCGCGATCATCGTTGCCGTCGGCCTGGTCTTGGCGGGAGTCGTACTGCGTCGCATTCTGCTGCGCGCTCGACCGCAGGATCTGGTGGGACGACTGGGTGAGGACAACTTCATGCGGCGCCGGGCGGCGAGCGCTGTGACCGGAGCATGCGGAGTGCTGATTGCTCTTCCGCTGCTGGGTGTTGCGTCGTTGACGGCTGCAGGATTGCTGAGAAGTAGCTGCCCGCCGCCGTGGTGGTCCTTGACCGGTGGGGTCTTGATTGCCTCCATCCCCATGTGGTTGGCCCTGTTGGTATTCAGCGTGACGGCCATAGTGCCCATCAGGCGTTAGATTCGAGGCGACGCAAATCATGATTGACCACCCCACCCTGGTCATCGTCACCACCGACCCCACCCCGCCCTACGAGCAGCTACGCCGCCAGTTGGTCGAACTGATCCGGTGCAACGTGATGGCGCCCGGCGATCGGCTGCCGCCCGTCCGCCAACTGGCCAGCGACCTGGGGTTGGCGACCGGCACCGTAGCCCGCACCTACCGCGAGTTGGAAAGCATTGGCCTGATTCGCTCCAGCCGCGGCGGGGGCACCAGGGTCGCCGAATCCGTCGAGCACATCTCGGCGCAGGAGCGTCACCGCCTCATTCATGGACAGGCCGTCGACTATCTACGCCGCGCACTGATGATGGGGTTCGACACCGAGGCCGCGATCGATGCGGTGCAGGAAGCGGCACGCGCCCGCGGCGAGAAGAATCGGTGACGCTCTACCGCCGCCCTGATCTCAACCAGGAGTCCCCACTGCACCGTGACGTCCGTTCCACCGGGTCGGGCGGAATTCGGATGGCCGTCCCGGCCGTTGCGTTGGCGATCGCCGACCGCAGTAGCGGTCATTCGGTGGGAATCGATGCTCACGCGCGATGCCCTCGCGGTTCGCCGACGGTGCTGTCGGGCGCCGTTCGCGGGGGCTGCATCATGCTCGGGTAGCCCTGCTGACAGGATGCATGGATGGAATACCGACCCCTTGGCAACACAGGTTGCGCAGTTTCCCGGCTCGCTCTCGGCACGATGACGTTCGGCGCCGAGAGTTCGGAGCAAATCGCTTACAGCCAGCTCGACACGTTCGTCGCAGCCGGCGGAACGCTGATCGACACTGCTGATGTGTACAGTGCCGGCATCTCGGAGGAGATAGTCGGCAAATGGCTGGCCAGAACGGAAGCGGCAGTGACGGACCGAGTCGTGCTGGCTACCAAGGGCCGGTTTCCGATGGGCGACGGTCCCAACGATCTCGGCCTGTCCCGTCGTCACTTGCAGCGCGCACTCGAGGATTCGCTGCGTCGACTGGGCGTCGACTGCGTCGACCTGTACCAGGTGCACAGCTGGGATCCCCTGACTCCGATCGCCGAGACGCTTCGTACTCTTGACGGTTTCGTCAAGGCCGGGAAGATCCGCTACGTCGGCCTCTCGAACTTCACCGGTTGGCAGGTCCAGAAGGCCGTCGCCACGGCAGCCGCTCTGGGACTGGAGCCTCCGGTCACCCTGCAACCCCAGTACAGCCTGCTGGTGCGCGAGCTGGAATGGGAGGTCGTGCCCTCGTGCGAAGACGCGGGTCTGGGCCTGCTGCCCTGGTCTCCGTTGGGCGGCGGCTGGTTGACCGGGAAATATCGCCGGGACGCCAGGCCGACCGGAGCGACCCGATTGGGCGAGAACCCGGATCGCGGGGTCGAGGCCTACGACCGACGGTCGGCGCAGGACCGCACCTGGCGGGTGGTGGAAGCCGTCCAGACGGTAGCCGACGACCAGCGGGTTTCGATGGCTCAGGTCGCGTTGGCCTGGCTGGCCGATCGACGGGCCGTCACCTCGGTCATTCTCGGCGCCCGTACGGTCGAACAGCTCGAGGACAACCTCGGTGCTGCGGACCTGCACCTCGACGCCGCGGATACCGAACGGCTGGACGAGGCGAGTGACCCGCTGGCCGCTGACTACCCGTACGGCCGACCAGGATCCGAGCAACGGTCCCGCTGCATCGAGGGTGGTCGCTGATCGAAGCTACTTCGGCTCGTACGCCAGGTTGGGCCGCAACCACCGTTCGACCTCAGCCTGGTCCATGCCTCGCCTTCGGCTGTAGTCCTGCACCTGGTCTGCGTTGACTCGGCCGACCGTGAAGTACCGCGACGCCGGATTGGCGAAAATGAGGCCGCTGACGCTCGCAGCCGGCGACATGGCGAAGGATTCGGTCAGGGTCATGCCCAATCGATCGGCTTCCAGCAGCCCGAACAGTTCCTTCTTCAAGCTGTGATCGGGGCTGGCCGGATATCCCAACGCCGGTCGAATGCCACGGAACCGCTCGGCGTGCAGATCTTCCAGTGCCGGGTCCGCGTCAGGTTCGAACCATTCCCGCCGGACCTCTAGGTGGATGAACTCGGCGAAGGCCTCGGCCAGTCGATCCGCCAGGGCCTTCACCATGATCGCCCGGTAGTCGTCCTGCTCGTTCTCGTACTTCGCCGCGAGCTCTTGCGCACCGTGGATGGCGACGGCGAAGCCGCCGAGATGATCCGCCGCGGGGGCGATGTAGTCGGACAAGGCTCGGTTCGGACGGGCCAGCGGTTTCTCGGTCTGCTGGCGCAGCATGGGAAACGCGACCGGTTCGGCCAGATCCAGCACGATGTCGTCGCCCTCGGAATGCGCCGGCCAGAACGCGTACGCGCCATCAGCGGTGAACGACCCGTCGGCGATGATCTGGTCCAGCAAGATGTTCGCATCATCGAACAGTTCCCGGGCGACCGGTTGGTCGAGAATGGCGGGGTATTTACCTCGCAATTCCCACGCCAGGAAAAGGAACTGCCAGTCGATCATTTCTCGTAGTTGTTCGATTTCCGGGTGGACGACCCGGACCCCGGTGAAACTCGGCCCGGGGAGTTCGGCGAAATCGACGATCTCGCGGTTCGTTCTGGCCTCGTCGATGGTGAGCAGTCGCTTGTGCTGGCGGCCGGCATGCTGTTCGCGGAGCCGTTCCTGCTCCGCCCTGTTGTCCACCGCCAACTGTTCCGCCCGTTCCGGGTCCAGCAGGTTCGACACCACACCGACCACCCGGGAAGCGTCGATGACGTGCAGGGTGGATCCATGGTATGCCGGCGCGATCCGCACCGCCGTGTGTTGCCGGGACGTTGTCGCCCCACCGATCAACAGCGGTAGCTCGATGCCACGCCTTTGCATTTCCGCTGCCACCGAAACCATCTCGTCCAGCGACGGAGTGATCAGCCCGGAAAGACCGATAGCATCGGCCTTCTCGGCCAGGGCGGTTTCGAGGATCTTCGCAGCCGGCACCATCACACCGAGATCGATGACTCGATAGTTGTTGCAGCCCAGCACTACTCCGACGATATTCTTGCCGATGTCGTGCACGTCGCCCTTGACGGTCGCCAGCACGATCGTGCCCTGTCCGCGATCGTCGTGAACCCGACCCTCCTGTCGCGCAAGTTCCTTCTCCGCCTCCATGAAGGGCTCGAGATAGGCGACAGAGCGCTTCATCGCCCGAGCGCTCTTCACGACCTGTGGGAGGAACATCTTGCCTGATCCGAAGAGGTCGCCGACCGTCTTCATGCCGTCCATCAGTGGGCCCTCGATCACCTGCAGCGGCCGAGCCATCTGGAGCCGGGCCTCTTCGGTGTCGACCTCGATGAAGTCGACGACGCCGTGGACGAGTGCGTACGCCAAGCGCTCCGCCACGGGCGCGTCCCGCCAGGACAGGTCCACGGTGCGCGCAGTGGCCGACCCGGTCACTGTCTCGGCGAAGGTCACCAGCCGGTCGGTGGCGTCCTCCCGGCGATCGAACAGCACGTCCTCGACGAGTTCGAGCAATCCCGGCGGGATGTCCTCGTAGACCACGAGTTGGCCCGCGTTCACGATTCCCATGTCCAGGCCGGCCTGCACTGCATGGAACAGGAAAGCAGAGTGCATCGCCTCGCGCACCACGTCGTTGCCGCGGAAGGAGAACGACAGGTTCGAGATGCCGCCACTGATGTGAACTCCGGGGCAACGCTGCTTGATCAGCGGCAGCGCTTCCAGAAAGGCCTTGGCATAGCCGTTGTGTTCACTGATCCCCGTGGCCACTGCCAGCACGTTCGGGTCGAAGACGATGTCCTCCGGCGCGAAACCCGCTTGCTGGGTCAGCAGATCATAAGCGCGCCCACAGATCGACACCTTGCGGTGCGCGGTGTCGGCCTGACCCTGTTCGTCGAAGGCCATCACGACGACGCCCGCGCCGTAGTCGTGAATTCTCCTGGCCTGTTCCAGGAAAGGCTCCTCGCCCTCCTTCAAGCTGATGGAGTTCACGACTCCCTTGCCCTGCACGCATTTCAGGCCGGCTTCCAGCACGGACCAGCGGGAGCTGTCGATCATGATCGGAAGCCGGGCCACCTCCGGCTCCGTGGCGATCAGGTTGAGAAACGTCGTCATGGCCTTTTCGCTGTCCAGCAGATCGGCGTCCATGTTCACGTCCAACAGGTTCGCCCCACCACGGACCTGCTCGAGCGCGACATCCACCGAACCCTGATGATTGTCGGCCTCGATCAACCTGCGAAAACGCTTCGAGCCGGTGACATTCGTGCGCTCGCCGATCATCACGAAACCGGTGTCCTTGCCGATGGTGAACGGTTCCAGCCCGCTGAACCGGGTTCGCCCCGTGGCAGCCGGCAATTTTCGCGGCGGCAGGCCGGCCACAGCCTTCGCGATCTCGGCGATGTGGGCAGGAGTGGTTCCGCAGCAACCACCGACGATGTTGACCATGCCGGAACCGGCGAATTCTCCGACCAGGTCGGCCGTCTCGCTCGGCGTCTGGTCGTAGCCGCCGAAGGCATTGGGCAGGCCGGCGTTGGGATGGCAGGCCACATAGGTGTTCGCGAGTTTGGACAACTCCGCCACGTGCGGCCGCATCTCCAGCGCACCCAGGGAGCAGTTCACCCCGACGACGAGCGGCTTCGCATGTTCGATGGCGCTCCAGAACGCCTCGACAGTCTGACCGGACAGGGTGCGCCCGCTCAGGTCGACAATCGTGACCGAGATCCAGAGCGGAAGGTGTGGCGCAACTTCACGCGCTGCGGCGATCGCCGCCTTGGCATTGAGGGTGTCGAAGATGGTCTCGATCAGCAGCAGGTCGACGCCGCCGTCGTCAAGTGCCCGTATCTGCTCGACATAGGCCTCGCGCACCTGGTCGAACGAGACGGCCCGATAGGCGGGGTCCTCCACCCGCGGAGAAAGGGACAGCGTCACATTCAGCGGGCCGATCGACCCTGCCACGAACCTGCCGCCGAATTCATCGGCGGCCTGACGCGCCAATCGGGCACCCTGAAGGTTCATGTCGCGCACCAGGTGCTGCAGTGCGTAGTCCGCCTGACCGATGCTGGTGGCGGTGAAAGTGTTGGTGGTGGTGATATCCGCGCCGGCGGCCAGATACTGACGGTGGACGTCCAGAACGACGTCCGGTCGGGTGATGTTGAGCAGATCCGGATCGCCGTGTACGTCGCGAGAATGATCCGCGAGGATCTCGCCGGTGTAGTCCGATGCGGTCAGTCCGGCACCTTGGAACATGCTGCCCCAGGCTCCGTCGAGTACGACGACTCGTTCACCGAGAAGCTTGCGGAGGGCCTCGGCCCGTTCGCCGCGCCCATTGGACACCATCAGAATCGCCTCCTTTTCGGAGGCGCGCTTCTGCCTGCATCATCAGGCCGAGCGTGGCGGACTCCCGGTCCGTCGCAGCGCCCCTCGGCCTCGGATAGACGATACCGCAACCCGAGCGGCGGAAGCGGTCCCGCTGCGCCGCTGCCGTCGCATCGTCCTACTGCGGCCGACCCGCGCCTTCTCGGGCTGAAGCCTCCTGACGAACGGCGCGATTGACCTCGATGGCATCCTCGATTCGCTCCAGGACGCGACGCAGATCGTCCTTGTCGTAGTTCTCGGGCAGGTTTCGCGTGAGGGTGGCGAGAACCTCGGCCTGGGTACTGCGCAGGACGTTGTGGTCCTCGTCGAACCGGGCGACGCCGGTCGTCACCGGATCTCTGCCCTCGACCACCGTGAGGAGGGTGGAAATCGTTTCCAGGTCAGGCAACTCGTCCATGTGATCCGCTCTGTGAGTGCGTTCTCGAACCGGCCTGGAAATGATATCGCCCCGACTCCTGGGCCGGTTCGCCGGCGGTCCGGGGACAGAGCGCCTGCACAGCTCAAGAGATTGCGTCGCCGCCGAGTCCGGCGCGGCCGCGGGACGGATTCGCCGGCTGTGCTTGCCTATCGACCGGGAAATCGGCTCGCACGCCCAGCAACCGGATCGGGCGGTCGTGATCGAAGGTCTCCACCAGATCGAGGGCGGCGGCGGAAATCGGCCCCGCGTCACCGGTGGGCGCAGCCAGCGGCAAGCTCCGGGTTGCGGTGTCGAAGGGCTTGAACCGCACCTTGAGACCCACCCCTGATCGCAAGCCTTCCATCCGCCTCGACGTCAGCAGCGACCTGGTTCGCCAGCTTTTCCACCTCTGCGCGGACCACGGGCCAGTCGACGAGATCTTGCTGGAAGGTCGTCTCGCGGCTCCGGGATCGCGGGACATAGGGGGCATCGAGAACCTCCGTCCGGCCCTGACCGCGGGCAATGCCCACGTATCGGGGGCCCATGGTCGGACCGACCTGACGGCCGAGGTCCAGTGGGTCCGCTGCCGCGAGCTCATCCACGCGGGAGAACCCGAGGTCGGCAAGGCGTTTCGCCGTCTTGCGGCCGATCCCCCACAGGCTGTCGGTGGACCGGTCGCCCATGACCTGAAACCAATTCGTCGCGGTCAGCATGAAGACGCCCGCCGGTTTTCCGAAGTCCGTGGCCATTTTCGCGCGCAGCACGTTGTCGCCGATTCCTATCGAGCACCACAATCCGGTCGCCGCAAACACGGCTCGCTGCGCTTCCTTCGCAAGTTGCTCGGGGGTGTCGTAGCGGCGCCCAGGAACGCCTCGTCCCAACCGAGCACCTCCACGCGCAGCGGAAGTTTCGAGAAGGTACGAAGGACTGCCATCACCTGGTCCGAAGCTACTTCGTAGGCTTCGCGATCGCTGGGCAGGAACACGGCCTCAGGGCATTTCCTGGCGGCGAGTCGCATCGGCATGCCTGATTGCACTCCGAACGCTCGTGCCTCGTAGGAGGCCGTCGCCACGACGGATCGCTGGGTCGGATCACCGGAGCCGCCGACGATCACCGGCAGTCCGGCCAATTCGGGTCGACGCAAAACCTCGACGGCCGCGATGAATTGGTCGAGATCGACGTGCAGAACCCACTGTTGTGCGATCACTCGCGCCATTGTGCGCGCACCGCTATCGATGGAAACGTGGCCAGTCGCGAGGTGCAGCGCCGGTTCGCCGATCGAATCAGTCGGATCGGGTCGACCAGTGCGCCGGTCGCGACAACGAATCCGGAACGACAGTCATACCGTCGCCTTTCGCCGCATTGAGCTGGAATTGGGTGAGAAACAAGCTGCTCGACAGATCCGCGCCGTGCAGTTCGGCAGCCCGCAGGTCCGCACCGATCAGACTTGCCAGCCGCAGATCCGCCCGCCGCAGGTCGGCACCGATCAGGTACGCGCCACGCAGATCGGCGCCACGCAGGTCCGCCCGGGCCAACTTGGCGCCCATCAGGTCCGCTCCGACGAGGTCGGTGCGGTGCTTGGAACCCTCCTTGCCCACCGCCTGGGCCCGGACGAGCTCGCTGACCTGCACCAGCAGCGCGCCCACTCGTCGCCGATGAACGTCGACGTCGAGGGCGAGCAGCACCGCGGGGTCGGAGTCGGTCAGGCGCTCGGTGTCGCGCACCGCATTCTTCAGCGCCGGGTGCAGCTGGACCGCCGACCGGAGTTCCAACGACTCGCGCAGGTACCAGAGCAATTCGTGCAGGTCTCGCATGACAGGGAAGACCTCGAACATCTGCGTCGCGATGGTCGGCGAACTGCGCCAGTCAGCGGCGCCGAACGTGACTTGACTGACCTGCTGACCCGCGCCGAAGCAGTCGTAGACCGTGCACCCCACGAACCCTGTTGGGCGGAGGCGGTTGTGAATCCCACAGCGAAAATCCGGTGCCAGATTCGGGCAAGGCGTGCCGCCCTTCTTGTCGATGGCGAAGTCGGCCGACCTGGCGAAAGGCAATGCGACGCAGCAGAGCGCAAAGCAGTTCTGGCAATCCGCCAGCAGGTTGCGCCTCCCACCTGTTGCATCCGACGGTCGACCCGATGGCAGATCCGGCGGTAGCCCCGATGACAGATCCGGCGGCGGATCGACCGCCGACGGATCATCGGTTGCCGGGTTGGTCACCATGGTGCAGATCGTAGGGGCGCCCCACCTCCACCGGCCACCCAGAGACCACCCACCCGCACAAACCCTCCACCCACACAAACCACTCATCCGTGCAGACCGCCCGCCCGCACCGACCGTCCAGGCCGACCAACCGCGATTGGCGGTGGACGGCGCACGTCTGAAAAGGTGGTCGGCGACCGAAAATCGGCGCGGCGTCATCTCCAAGGCCAAGGTGGGTTCGTTGTCCGGGTCCGAAAACGGTGATCTCGTCGCCGAGCAGCAGTTCATCACGGCGCTGTACGCGCGGCTGGATCGGATGCGCGAGGAAACGACGCGGCTTCGCGACACCTACCTGCGGGACAGCGACGGAACGCCCGGCGGTCGGGTGCAACGGGACATCGCCTATGCCGGTCACTCCCGCACTCTGATCGATCTGAACGTCGCCGAGGACAGACTGTGTTTCGGCCGGCTGGACCGTACCGACGGCGAATCGATGCACATCGGCCGGATGGGAATCTTCTCCGAAGGCGAGCAACGCGAACAACTCCTGATGGACTGGCGGGCACCGTCGGCTCGGCCCTTCTATGTCGCAACCGCCGCTGCGCCGCTTGGCATCCGGCTGCGGCGCCACCTCCGGGTGCGGCGGCGAACCGTCGAGTCGATCTCCGACGAGTACCTGGATCTGACCGGCGTGGCCGCCGACGACCCGGCTCTTGCATCGGTGAGCGGATCTGGGCTGACCGGTGAGGCGGCGTTGCTCGTCGCCCTCAATGCGCCCAGGACCGGCCGGATGGGCGATATCGTCGAGACGATCCAGGCTGAGCAGGACCGGATCATCCGGGCGGACCGGGCGGGGATTCTGGTCGTGCAGGGTGGCCCCGGTACCGGCAAGACCGCGGTCGCGCTGCATCGCACGGCGTATCTGCTCTACACCTACCGGGATCAGCTGGCCAACCGCGGAGTTCTGGTGGTCGGGCCGAATCGCACCTTCCTGAACTACATCGGGCAGGTACTGCCCTCGCTCGGCGAGAACGCCGTGGTGCTCTCGACCATGGGCGACCTGTTTCCTGGCGTCCGGGCGGCGCGGATCGAAACCGGCGCCGTCGCGGTGCTGAAGGGCCGGGTCAACATGGCGAAGGTCATCGCCAACGCGGTGCTGGATCGCCAGCGAATGCCACCCGGCTCACTCGAGGTTCCGTATGTGGGGTCCAACCTGCGCCTGGACAAGCAATTGCTCGCCAGAGCGCAAGCTCGAGGCTGGCAGTCCCGGCTGCCGCACAACCGAGCTCGGAACGTATTTCTCAGGACGATCTTCGATCAGCTGGCCCGTCAAGTCGGAAGGCGTCATCGGGAAGGCCTCGCGGCGGCCGTGCCGATGACGTCCGAGGACTTCGAGGACATTCGGCGAGATCTGCGGGCCGACGAGGATCTGCAGGCGGTGCTGGTCGGGCTGTGGCCGGCGCTCAACGCGCAGACTCTGGTCCGCGACCTGTTCACCTCTGCGCGGCGATTGCGCGTGGCCGCCCCATTTTTGACCGATGTCGAGCGCCGACTCCTGACGGCGGAAGGGTCCGCCTACAAATTCTCGGAGTCGGACGTGCCGCTGCTGGATGAGGGGGCCGAGTTGCTCGGGCACGACGACCGGCTCACTGTGGCCGCCGCCGCAACGGATCGCCGGCGACGACAGGAATATGCCCAGAGCGTGTTGGACATGCTGGACGACGGCTCTGCCGGCGCTGATTCCGCAGGCGGTTACCTGGGAGCCGATGACGGCGATCAGCCGTTGCTCGGCATGGTCAGCGCCGCCGACCTTGTTGACCTCCAGGACGATCGGGTGCTGCTGACCTCGACCGCCGAGCGGGCCGGCGCAGACCGAGAATGGACCTACGGACATGTCGTCGTCGACGAGGCGCAGGAGCTGTCACCGATGGCCTGGCGCATGTTGATGCGCCGGTGCCCGGTGAAGTCGATGACGTTGGTCGGCGACCTGGCCCAGACCGGCGACGCGGCCGGAGCGTCCTCTTGGGGCACGGTTCTGCGGCCCTACGTGGGACGCGACTGGCGCTTCGAAGAGCTGACGGTGAACTACCGGACTCCGTCGGAGATCACGGCCGTCTCAGATCGCGTGCTGGCTCTGATCAACCCACGGCTGACACCGCCGACCTCGGTGCGCTCGACCGGGGTGGAGCCGTGGTGGGTTCGCGCCGACCGCAGCGAAGTCGTGAACCGGACGGTAGAGGCGGCAGCCGCCGACGCCGCCGCGGGTGAAGGGCACCTCGCAGTCCTGGTTCCCCAGGCGCTGCAGTTGCAGGTCCGCGAAGCGGTAGCTGCCCGGGTGTCCGGTGCCGGCTCGACGGCTGACGTCAACGAACCCGTCGTGGTTCTCACCGTTCGAGAAGCGAAAGGTCTGGAATTCGACTCCGTCATCCTGGTGGAACCCGACCTGATCGTCTCGGAGTCGCCCCGGGGCCGCAACGATCTGTACGTGGCGATCACCAGGGCCACCCAGCGACTCGGCGTCGTCTACAGCGGGACGCTTCCCGGATTCGCCGAGCCGGCTCCGGAGCAGCTGACCGGCCTCTGGTGAGCGTCCAGGTGCCGGTGACGTCATGACGAGTAGCGGTCAGTCGCGGGCAGCGGGCACCGGGGGAACGAAAAACCCCTGCGAACCCGAGTTCTGGAGCACCCACAGGCCTAGGACAACCACGACGATCATCTCCGTCAGCGAGAGCGCCCGCTCCACCAATCCAACGATCAGATAGGCCTTGACCGGGGTGGTTGCGGACAGGACGGTCTGGGCGGTGAGCACCAGGAACCATCCGCCCGCAACCATGGAGAGGCGGATAGCCCAGCGGGGATACCGACCTGGCACGGCTCGATGGCGCCAGCACACCAGACAAGTCCCGATCGGCAGGCTGAAGAATGCGAGCAGGGTCCAACTCCAATGCACCCTGCCGGCCAGCGAAGAGTCCACACCAAGGCCCTGCTTCGGGAAGAGGATCAGTCCGACCAGACCGATGCACCACAGGAGCATCATCCGGACGCCCCAGGTGCGTGGGCCGACCATTTCTCTGGTCAGCATCGCCAGCAGGATCAAGGCCGAGGACACCGACAGCAGGAGCACCCCCGCATTGAACATCCAGCCGTCCGGCAGGAGGGCGTATTCGCTGATCGTGCTCCGAAGTGGGTTCAGCACGCGACTGGTGGGCAGCAGGTGCAGCAGACCGATGAACACGGTGGCGACCACTACCCCGGCGATGCCGGTTCCGGCCAACCGCCTGGCCAGCCGGACATTCGCAGTCGGAGCGTGAGCTTCGTCGCCCAGCAGATCCACCGCTGCGATGTCCTCGGCGAGGCGAGCGTTCTGACGATCGTTCACACCGGCCTCCTGGTACCCGAACCGAGGAATGGTAACTGTGCTCACCGTATCGACCTTCGCAAGCATCTCCGGCGGCCTCGGCTCAGGTGACGGCCAGTCGCGCGGTCTGCTGTCCGGTGATCTCGGCGATGAGCTCGAAGTTCTTGTCGAGGTGCAGGACGGTGAGGCCGGCTAGTTCGGCGGTGGCCACGACGATGAGATCAGCTACTGATGGGGCGCGGTGACGCCCGCGGTCGGCAAGCTGGGCACCTTTCGGTATCGTCCGGCAGCTAGGCTCTGCACATGCAGCAGTATCTCGATCTGATGGATCGAATCTTGACCACCGGCGTCGACAAGCAGGATCGCACCGGGACGGGCACCCGCAGCATCTTCGGCCACCAGATGCGGTTTGATCTGGCCGAGGGTTTCCCACTGGTGACGACCAAGAAGGTCCACCTTCGTTCCATCGTGGTGGAACTGTTGTGGTTCCTGCAGGGCTCGACCAACGTGCGTTGGCTGCAGGACCGAGGCGTGACGATCTGGGACGAATGGGCCGACGCGGACGGCGACCTGGGACCCGTGTACGGACATCAATGGCGGTCGTGGCCGACGCCGAACGGCGAATCCATCGACCAGATCGCGGCAGTGGTGAGTTCTCTTCGGACGAACCCGGATTCGCGACGACACATCGTCTCCGCCTGGAACGTCGCCGAGGTCGGCGAGATGGCGATTCCGCCGTGCCACACCATGTTTCAGTTCTACGTCGCAAACGGCCGGTTGTCCTGCCAGCTCTATCAGCGCTCCGCGGACGTCTTTCTCGGCGTACCGTTCAACATCGCGTCGTACGCCCTGCTCACCGAAATGATGGCCAAGGTCGTCGGCCTCGAGCCGGGTGACTTCGTCCATACGCTGGGCGATGCGCACCTGTACTCGAACCATTTCGAACAAGCCGAACTGCAGCTCACCCGGACGCCCCGTCCGCTCCCCCGACTCATCCTGACCGACGGCGTCGCCGAGATGGACGGCTTCGAGTACGCCGACATCCAGGTGCGGGCGTACGACCCCCATCCCGGGATAAAAGCGCCGATTGCCGTATGACGATCACCCTGATCGCAGCTGTGTGCACGAACGGCGTGATCGGCGTCGACGGTGACCTGGCCTGGCGCAACGCGCAGGACCTGCGCCGGTTCAAGAAGTTGACGCTGGGCCATCAGGTCGTGATGGGCCGTCGCACCTTCGAATCGATCGGCCGGCCGCTTCCCGGCCGCAGGAACATCGTCCTCACCCGCTCGGGCGACTGGTCGGCCGACGGCGTGGACGTCGCCCATTCTTTGCCGGAGGCTCTTGGGATGGCCGGGGCGCAGGACGTCTTCATCCTGGGCGGTGGCGAAATCTACCGACAGAGCATTTCTCTCGCGGACCGGCTCGAGATCACGCACATCGAAGCGGAACCAGCCGGCGACACCCACTTTCCGGCCATTGCTCCCGAATGTTGGGAAAGGACCGCGGTAGACCAGCAGAACGGGTTCAGCTGGTCTACCTACGGCCGGCGTCAAGCAACCGATGCCTCCGGTCGCCCGGCTCCGTAAGGCAGTACGATGCGAAGCGATTTTTCCGACCCGGACCGCCGCTCACCTGCACGGCCCAAGCCCACCTTCGAGGAGTTGCCGATGACCCGGCTCTTGGCCGCGGAAATCTGGGAATCCACCCGTAGGTTCCGGCTGACCGTATCGAGCACGTCGGACATCTGCAGGTCCAGCGCGTCACAGATCGATGCCAACAATTCGCTCGACGCTTCCTTGCGTCCCCGTTCGACCTCGGAGAGGTAACCCAGCGACACGTTCGCCGCCATGGACACGTCCCTCAGCGTCCGGTTCTGACTCGTTCTCGCATCGCGCAGGGTTCCCCCCAATGCGTCACGAAGCAACATGTCGCACCTCCTCCCACTTGATCCAAATTTTTCCGACGGTCACTTCAAACTACTCCGGAACCCCGACAACCCGGCACAGGTTGGGGTTTCGCTCTGGGAAAACGTATCGGGCCAGCGGAATGTTCCGGTGTGGCCGGCTGGAACGGGTCGTCGTACCGCTTCGCGCCGAACCCCTTGACGCGGACCACTAGATCAATGCGGCCAAGAGGCCGATGGCAGCACGGACTGCATCCATCCGGACCCGGTTCCGTTCCGGCTCCTGCTTCGTGCCGCCGGGCATCGTCCTCAGGTCCACCTGGCCGGAATGATTGGAGAGCACTTGCTCGAAGCTGCCGCGGGAAACGGCGACATACCAGGTGCCGACCGCGATACCGTGCTGCTGATCGGGACCGGCGACGCCGGTCAAGCCGATTCCCACGGTGGCACCGCAGACGCTCCTGACCCCCCGGGCAAGGGCCAGTGCGACGTCCGGATCCACCGGGCCACGCGATGCCAGCAGGTCGGCGTCCACCCCGGCCAGCGAATGTTTGAGGTCCGTTGCGTAGACGACGAGAGCCCCACGCACCACCTCGGACGCTCCCGGGACCGCGGTCAGCATGGCCGTCAGCAGACCGCCGGTCAACGACTCCGCCGCAGCGACGGTGATCTTCGCCCTGGCCAGACCCGTAAGCAGGCTGGGCAGGTCCACGTCCATCAGCCCGACGGAATCCGGGAAGCTGCTCCCGGACATCACCGGGGTGGCGCAGGGTTCTTGGACCTGGAGACCAGCGCGGCCGCACGGACCAGGTAGTCCGCACCGGTCACCACGGTGAGCGCGACTGCGGCGATCATGAGGACGACCGCCAGCCAGTGCAGAGAAGCCCCCAGCGGCAGCACATAGAGCCCGATCGCCAGAATCTGCGCCAGCGTCTTCGCCTTGCCGCCCGGGCTTGCTGCGATGACGCCGTACCGCAGGACAGCGAAACGCAAGAGAGTGATTCCGATTTCCCGGACCAGCACCACGATCGTCACCCACCAGGAAAGATTTCCCAGCATGGACAGCCCGACCAGCGCCGAGCCGGTCAGCGCCTTGTCAGCCATCGGGTCGGCGATCTTGCCGAAGTCGGTGACCTGGCCGCGCTTGCGGGCGATGTGACCGTCGAATCGGTCGGTGATCGCGGCCACTGCGAAAATCGCCCAGGCGAGCCACCGGTACGAACTCTGGTGGCCACCAGCGGCAAACAGGGCGAACAGGAAGACCGGGACCAGAACCAACCGCAGGACTGTCAGCGCGTTCGGCAGGTTGACCAGCGAAACCCGCGGCTGCTCGGTCATGTCAGCGGGCTGCCCGCAGAGCATCGACCCCGCCGGCGGGAGCCGGGGCCGCCAGGACCTGGACGAGTTCGGCGATCAGATCAATACCGTCCGTATCAACCACGCGGGCGCGCACCAGATCACCGAGCAGCACTCCCTCGGCCCCGATCAGCGTCGTACTGCCGTCCACTTCCGGAGCCTGATGGTCGGCCCGGCCCACCACGCCGTCACTCAGATCGTCGACCAGAACCAGGACGTCGCTGCCAACCCGATCCTGCGCACGCTGGGACGTCAGCTCCTCGACCAGGGAGGTGATGCGCTCGACGCGAGAGTCGATCTCGTCCTGATCGATTTTGCCCGCAAGGTTCAGCGCCGCCGTGCCGTCCTCGTCGGAATAGCCGAACACGCCAACGGCGTCCATCCGCGCACCGATCAGGAATTCCTCCAACTCTGAAAGCTCCAGCCCCGTTTCACCGGGAAATCCGACGATGACGTTCGACCTGATACCTGCGTCCGGCGCGGCCGCCCTGATCTGGGCGGTCAGCCCGAGGAACGAATCCTTGGAGCCGAACCGCCTCATCCGGCGCAGTACGGTCTCCGACGCATGCTGGAAGGACATGTCGTAGTAGTCGGCCACTCCGTCCAACGCGGCGATGGTGGAGACCAGGCTCGGCCTCGTCTCCGCGGGCTGGAGGTAGGACAGTCGCACCCGAAGGATGCCCGGTACCAGAGCGAGGGCGGCAAGGAGCCGCTCGAGCTGACCGTCCCCCGGCAGGTCCTTGCCGTAGGACGTCGAGTTCTCGCTGACCAGCACGATCTCGCGAACACCTTGGCCGGCAAGCCAGTTGGCCTCGGCCACGATCTCGTCGGCGGCCCTGGACACGAAGGAGCCCCGAAATGCCGGGATGGCGCAGAACGTGCAACGCCGATCGCAACCCGACGCAATCTTGAGCGGCGCAACCGGACCGGCGTGCAGCAGTTTGCGGACCAGCACGGGGCCGCTGGCCGGACCGTCGGTCGTGCCCGGGCCGGCCTTCGCCGGAGAACGACTGTGGCCCGGCACCGACACTGCAGAAGCGGCGGCCGGACGGGAGGCGGGCGAGATCGGGAGCAGGGTCCGGCGGTCTACCGGCACGTGCGATGTCGGCCGGTGACCGTCGAGTACGTCGCCGAGCAGTGCACCCAGGTCGGGATAGGCGTCGAACCCCAGGACCGCATCGGCTTCCGGAAGGGCCTCGGCGAGTTCCTTGCCGTAGCGCTCGGCCAGACAACCGACGGCGACCACCTTCGCGCCGGTGTCCGCGGCAGCCAGGACGGTGTCTATCGAATCCTTCTTCGCGCTGGCGACGAAAGCGCAGGTGTTCACCACGACCACGTCCGCCGGGTCGCCGTCCTCGACCAGCTGATACCCACTCCCGGCGAGCCGACCGGCGATCTCCGACGAGTCGACTTCGTTGCGTGCGCAGCCCAGCGTGACCAGCGCAACCCTGGATCCGGTCGCCGTCTGATCGTGCGCAGTTCCGCGATCCGCAGGTCGCCCGAACTGCTCCGTCGACGACCGCGAGTCCGTCGAGGACTGCGAGTCGGTCGACGAATTCAGCACTGCGGCGGACGAGGGAGGCACCACCTCAGCGTAGCCGCCACCGGACCGGTGACAGACCCTCGCACACGGCGCGCGTGAGCCGCTCGGACCGACGAAATGGAGCCACCTTCCGCACGGTGGACCTCGGCAACTCGATAAGGTGCTCAGTTGTGAGTTCGCCCGCGTCTTCGAGGCTCCCGTCTACCAACCCTCCCGGACGGGGAACGCTCCCCGAACCTGCTCCCGGTGCGGCCGACGCAGCCCCGATCGTGGTGCACCGCGCCCGAGCAGCCGACGTGCGCCGCATCAAGGAACTGGTCGACTGCTATGCCGGCGCGATCCTGCTGGAGAAGACCCTGGCGAACCTGTTCGAGGACGTCACCGAGTTCTGGGTAGCCGAGATCGACGGCACGGTTCTCGGCTGCGGTGCATTGCATGTGCTGTGGGAAGACCTCGGTGAGATCCGGACGGTGGCGACCGATCGGTCGGTGAAGGCGCGTGGGCTGGGTCGAGCCGTCTGCGAGACGATCATCGCGGAAGCCCGCCGAATGGGACTGACGCGGCTGTTCGTGCTGACGTTCGAGGTGTCGTTCTTCTCGGGGCTCGGCTTCGAGCCGATCGAGGAGTTGGATCTGACCCCCGAGGCGTTCACCGAACTTCGAAAGTCCTACGACGCCGGAGTCGCGGAGTTCTTGGATCTGCCGTACGTCAAACCGAACACCCTGGGCAACACGAGGATGTTGAAGCACCTCTGAGGTCCAAGCACCGCTGAGATCCAAGCACCGCTGAGGCGGTCAGGGGTTCGGGTTGCGCTTCGCGGTGATATTGGCCAGGGCCTCGGCGAGCAACGCCTCACCGTCCTCGTCGCTGCGCCGCTCACGGACGTAGGCGAGATGAGATTTGTACGGTTCGACGCGGTGAGCCTGCGGCGGTGCTGCCCGATCGAGCCCGGCCGGGCTGCCGCAATGGGCGCAGTCCCAGGTTTCCGGGAGATCGGCGTCTTCGGCGAAAGAATGCGAAGTGACGTGGCCCTTGGCGCAATGGAACTCGAGAGTTCGGCGGGGAGCCGCCTCTCCACGGCGGGCTTCCCCGCTGGGACCCGCTCCGATCCGCGAACCGCGGATCGGGTTCCCTGAGGCCATTCGCACTCTCTTCGGTTTGGTTCCGACTTCCAGTTACGTTCCCGACGCGGTCGACCCCGTCTCGCGCGGGGGTCGATTCCGCGCTACCTCAGACGCCGACCTTGATCAGCAGGCCGATGCCGACGATGGAAACGATCCAGATCGCGGTGACGAACAAGGTCAGCCTATCCAGATTCTTCTCCACCACGGACGAACCCGACAGTGAGCTCTGCATGCTGCCGCCGAACAAGGACGACAGCCCGCCGCCCTTGCCTCGGTGCAACAGGATCAACGCCATCAAGGCGACGCTGGTGATCAGCAGGAGGATATCCAGGAACGTTTTCATGAGTGCCTAGGTTGCTAGAAAGTGTCGGTCGACTGAACGGTCGATCTGGCGGAACCCGGGGAGTCTATCCTGCCGGGCGGCGAGTCAGCTCAAAATACCGACCGAATTGGCTGCGAGCGAGGCGAATTCGGTGCCGTCCAGCGACGCCCCACCCACCAGCGCCCCGTCGACGTCGGGTTGACCGACGATCTCTGCGACATTGCTTGACTTCACCGAACCTCCGTACAGAATTCTGGTGCCGGCCGCGACTTCCGAGGAGTACGCGTCAACCAGGGCCGCACGCAGCGCCCCGCACACCTGCTGCGCGTCGGAAGGCGTCGCCACCCGCCCGGTGCCGATGGCCCACACCGGCTCGTAGGCGAGCACCAGGTTCGCAGCCTGGTCGATGGTGACATGGTTCAACGCGGCATGAAGTTGAGCCACCGCATGGCTGACCTGCTCCCCCGCCTCACGGACCTCCAGGCCCTCGCCGACACAGAGAATCGGGACAAGGCCATTGCGGTAGGCGGCCTCGACCTTGGCGGCGAGCAACTCGTCGGATTCGCCGGGTAGTTCGCGACGCTCTGAATGGCCGATCAGTACATAGCTGCAGCCCAGCTTGGCCAGCATGGCGCCCGAGACGTCCCCGGTGTAGGCACCGGAATCTTTCGGTGACAGATCCTGTGCGCCGTAACGGAGGTGCAGTTTGTCGCCGTCCACCAGCGTCTGTACCGACCGCAAGTCCGTGAACGGTGGGAAAACCGCGACCTCGACCTTGGCGTAGTACTTCTCGGGCAGCGTAAAAGCAATCTTCTGCACGAGGGCAATCGCCTCGAGATGATTGAGATTCATCTTCCAGTTGCCGGCGATCAGGAGCTTGCGGCCCTGCGCGGCCGATGCAGCGGCATTTCCGGTTCCGACATTTCTGGCCATGGTTTCAGTCCTCCAGGACGGCGAGGCCGGGGAGCGTTGCGCCTTCGAGGAATTCCAGCGAGGCACCACCTCCGGTGGAAATGTGCGAAAAGCCCGCTTCGTCCACTCCCAGGGTGCGGACGGCTGCCGCCGAGTCGCCGCCGCCGACCACGGAGAACGAAGAGCCGGCGGCGATCGCCTGCGCGACTGCCTTCGTACCGGCGGAGAAGGCCTCCATCTCGAACACACCTACCGGGCCGTTCCAGAAGACGGTGGCAGCGGTGGCGAGCACTGCGGCGAACGCCTGGCGGGTGGCCGGACCGATGTCAAGGCCCTGCCAGCCGGTCAGAATGGCGTCGGCGGCAACGATGTCGGTGGTGGCATCTGGCGCGAACGCGTCGGCGGCGACCAGGTCCAGGGGCAGGACGATCTTGTCGCCGAATGCTTCGAGCAGGTTCTTGCAGGTGTCGATCCGGTCGGCCTGCAGGAGCGAGTCCCCCACCTCGTGGCCCTGAGCGGCCAGAAACGTGTACGCCATGCCGCCGCCGATCAGCAACGAGTCGACCTGGGGAAGCAACGCCTTGATGACACCCAGCTTGTCCGAGACCTTGGAGCCGCCCAGCACGACGACATAGGGACGCGCCGGATCGACGGTCAGCTTGTGCAGAACGGCCGTCTCCTCGGAGACGAGATAGCCGGCGTAGTGCGGAAGCAGTTGCGCCATCTCGTATACGGAGGCCTGTTTGCGGTGCACGACCCCGAAGCCGTCCGAGACGAAGGCGGCCTCGCCGGGTAGCAACCCGACCAGGTCACGAGCCAGGTCTACCCGTTCGGCGTCATCCTTGGATGTCTCCCGAGCGTCGAATCGCACGTTCTCCAGCAACGCGACCGCGCCCGCAGTCAGGCCGGCGACGGTCGACCTGGCCGAAGATCCGACCAGATCCGTGGCGAAGGAGACCGGGGCGCCGAGCAACTCGGACAACCGGGCGGCGACCGGCGCCAACGAGTACCTGTCTTCGGGCGCACCCTTCGGACGCCCGAGGTGTGCCATGACCACCACCTTGGCGCCCGCGGACGTCAGAGCTTGCAGCGTCGGCACCGACGCCCGAATGCGGCCGTCATCGGTGATCGCGGCGCCGTCCAGCGGGACGTTGAGGTCCGACCGGACCAGAACCGTACGGCCGGATACGCCGGTGGCGAGCAGATCGTCGAGTGTTTGCACAGTGATGGAGCTCCTTGGTCTTCGGGGCGCGGGTGGCGCCGATGATCGATGGCGTTCGGTTCCGCTCGGTTGCACTCCCGACATCGACATCGACATCGACAGCGCGGAACTCGGATCAATGCCTGTTGCAGCAGGCGAGAGCCGAACGATGGGCAGCGCCGAGGGGCGGGTGAGCCGGGACCAGGATCATGGCGTCGGAGCCACCCGCCCGAACGGCGCAACGAGCGCCGCCGGTCAGAGCTTGGACGCGACCAGCGCAGTGAAGTCCGCCAGGCGGTTGGAGTAGCCCCACTCGTTGTCGTACCAACCGACGACCTTGACCATGTTGTCGCCGAGTACCAGCGTCAACGGGGAGTCGAAGGTCACCGAAGCCTTGGAGCCGACGATGTCCGAGGAGACGATCGGATCGACGGAGTAGTCGATGTACGGCGCAAGCGGGCCCTGCGTCGCCGCTGCCTTGAACGCGTCGTTCACGTCGTCGACGGTCACGCTCTTGGACAGTTCGACAGTCAGGTCGGTGACGGAACCGTCCATCACCGGAACGCGCAGGGCGTAGCCGTGCAGTTTGCCCTTGAGCTCCGGCAGCACCAGTGCGGTGGCCTTCGCGGCGCCGGTGGAGGTAGGAATGATGTTCTGTGCGGCGGCGCGGGCGCGACGAAGATCCTTGTGCGGGAAGTCCAGGATGACCTGATCGTTGGTGTACGCGTGGATCGTGGTCATCAGGCCCTTCTCGATGCCGAACGCATCGTTGAGAACCTTCGCCATCGGAGCCACGCAGTTGGTCGTGCAGGAGGCGTTGGACAGGATCGTCTGGCTGCCGTCGTAGGCCGAGTCATTGACTCCCATGACGACCGTGAGGTCTTCTCCGGTGGCCGGCGCGGAGATGATCACCTTCTTGGCACCGCCCGCCAGGTGCTTGCCGGCTCCGTCGGCACTGGTGAAGTGACCGGTCGACTCGATGACGATGTCGACGCCCAGATCGCCCCAGGGCAGCGCTCCCGGGTTCCGGTCGGACAGAACCTTGAGATCCTTGCCGTTGATGGTGATGACGCCGTCGCCGGCCGAAACCTCGTGCCCGAGTTTGCCCAGGATGGTGTCGTACTTGAGGAGATGAGCCAGCGTCTTGGTGTCCGTCAGATCATTGACGGCGACGATCTCGACATCGTGGTCGAGCGAGTCGAGCGCCCGCCACAAGTTGCGGCCGATTCGGCCAAATCCGTTCACTCCGACGCGCACAGTCACGTGTGTCAGCCCTTCTTCGTGGTTGCCCGGCCGCGTCCTGCTGACCCGTACCGGATCGATCAAGTGACACCGCCCACAGCGCCGGGGGCGACTGCTCCTACTGTATCGGCTGCTCAGCGCTACGAAAAATCGCCCTCGAAACACCCCTGAAACACCTTGGGAGGATTGAAAGGAGCTTCGTCAACTGTCGAGCATGTCCGCGGTGACGGCCGACTCTGTATCCGGAATGCCGTCGTCGTGGGCGCGTTTGTCGGCCATGGTCAACAGGCGGCGGATCCGGCCGGCAATGGCGTCCTTGGTCATCGGCGGATCTGCGATTTGTCCGAGTTCCTCGAGCGAGGCCTGACCGTGCGAGATTCGCAACCGGCCGGCCTCGGAGAGGTGGTCGGGAGCGCCGTCGCCCAGAATGGCGAGCGCACGTTCCACTCTGGCCTTTGCCGCCACGGCAGCTCGCGCCGACCGCCGCAGATTGGCATCGTCGAAGTTGGCCAGCCGGTTGGCGGTCGCTCTGACCTCGCGCCGCATCCTGCGTTCCTCCCACGCCAACACCGACGAGTGAGCACCAAGCCTGGTCAGCAGAGCGGCGATGGCATCGCCGTCGCGAACCACCACCCGGTCGGCCCCGCGAACTTCGCGTGCCTTCGAGGCGATCCCCATCCGGCGGGCCGCGCCCACCAGGGCGTAGGCGGCTTCCGGCCCCGGACAGGTGACTTCCAGGGACGCGCTCCGACCGGGCTCGGTCAACGAACCGTGCGCCAGAAAGGCGCCGCGCCAGGCAGCCTCGGCGTCAGCGAGGGATCCGGCCACGATCTGCGCCGGCAACCCCCGGACCGGCCGCCCTCGCTGGTCCAGCAGTCCTGTCTGTCTGGCCAGCTGATCGCCGCCGGCGACCACTCGCAGCACGAACCGGGTGCTCTTGCGCAGACCCGAAGCGGCCAATACCTGCACCTCGGCGGTATGGCCGTAGAGCTCACCGATGTCGCGGCGTAGCCGTCGAGCCACCGCGCCGGTGTCGAGCTCTGCTTCGACGACGACCCTGCCCGCAACGATGTGCAGACCGCCGGCGAAACGCAGAACCGTCGACACCTCTGCCTTGCGTGCGGAGACCTTGGCCACCGTCACTCGGCTCAGCTCGTCCTTGACCGCCGCGGTCATCGCCATGCGGCGCCACATCCCATCCGTCGTCGTGCCCGTGATCATCTGGCCAGCGCTCGGGAAAGTACCGGTGTCAACGCTTTCCCGAGCGCGTCCGGATCGTGCCGGGGAAGGCCGGGAACTGCGATCGCAGCAAGGTCCAGCCGAGCTCCCAGTCGCGTCGCCGCCGCGGCCAACCGCCCTGGAAGGGCGACCGCCGCGACGTCGGCGAGCACGGTATCGATCCGGAATTCCGGCGCGTGTGCAGAGAGTACGTCCAGGTGCTGCTCGGGCGAGAATCCTTCGGTCTCACCCGGTTGTGGCGCGAGATTGAGCACCACCAACCGATGCGCGCGACAGCTGGTCAGCGCCCGGGCGATGTCCGGCAGCATCAGATGCGGCAGCACACTGGTGAACCACGAACCCGGTCCAAGGATGACCAGGTCGGCGGCACCGATGGCTTCGACGGCCGCCGGGCACCCGGGAGCATCGGCGGGATCGAGTGCGACGGTTCGAACCCGACCGGGCGTCGCGGCCACCGCCACCTGTCCCCTGATCCTGCGGATCACCGTGGTGTCGTCCTCCAGGCCCTCCACCTCAGCGACGATGTCCAGCGGTTCGCTGGACATCGGCAGTACCCGCCCGCGTGCCCCCAGCACCGCTCCCATCGCGTCCAGCGCGGCAACCGTGTCGCCCAACACCTGGGTGAGTCCGACCAGGACGATGTTGCCGACGGGATGCCCCGCCAGCGCACCCTGTCCGGCGAATCGGTGCTGAAAGGTGTCAGCCCATAGTTGCCCTTGTGAGCCGGGCTCGGCCAGCGCCGCGAGCGCCATCCGGAGGTCGCCCGGGGGAACGATTCCCGGTACCTCCCGGCGGAGCCGGCCCGACGAGCCCCCGTCGTCTGCCACGGTGACGATGGCGGTGAGATCCGCGTCGAGCCTGCACAATGCCGAGAGCATCGCATGCAGGCCATGCCCACCACCGAGGGCGACGACCTTCGGCCGTCCCCCGGGGCCGGTCGGCTGCACTGCGGCGCGATCCGAGAACGTCATTCCCGACCCAGGTCGCGGTGGACCACCTGAACCGAGAGGTTGTCGGCGCCCAATCGAGCACCCAATTCTTCCGCGACGGCGACGGAGCGGTGCTTTCCTCCCGTGCACCCCACCGCGAGCGTCAGATATCGCTTGCCCTCGCGCTGATAGCCACCGCTGATCAAGCCGAACAGTTCGGTGAAGCGTTCCAGGAACTCTCCTGCGCCCTCTTGGGACAGGACGTAGGCCGAGACGGGTTCGTCGCGGCCGGTCAGCTCGCGCAGTGCCGGAAGCCAGAACGGGTTGGGCAGGAACCGCATGTCGATGACCAGATCGGCGTCCAGCGGGAGTCCGTACTTGTAGCCGAAACTGAGCACGGTCAAGGAGGCCGATCTCGGCCCGACCGTGAAACCACGCTCGACCTGCTCGCGCAACTGATGCACCGAGAGGTCGGAGGTGTCGATGATGAGGTCGGCCTCGTCCCGAAGGGCACTCAGAAGTGCTCGTTCGGTCCGGATTCCATCGGCCAACCGGCCGCCGCGCTGGAGGGGATGCTCCCGCCGGTTCCCCTCGAATCGGCGGATCAGTGCGGCGTCAGTTGCTTCCAGGAACAGCACCCTCGGGCGATAACCGGCGGCGTCCAGATCCTTGATCACCGATGCCAGGTCTTCGGTGAACGCTCTGGACCGCACATCGAGAACCACGGCGATCTTCGTCAGGCCGCCGCTGGCCCGTGCGCCGAGGTCCACCATGGTGGCGATCAGTTCCGGCGGCAGATTATCGACGACGAACCATCCGACGTCCTCCAGGCACTTGGCGGCCGTTGACCGCCCGGCGCCGGAGAGACCGGAGACGATGGCCACCTCGATGCCGCTTCGTCCCTGGTCCGCAGCGACGTCGTCCGCAGGACGGGAGGGCTGGGTATCGGGGTCCACGGCTTACACCTTCCCGGACCGGTCGACCGGCGCGATCGGCGGGTATGCCGTCACGGCGCCGGCCGGACCGATGAGCTCGGCAAGAATGGTGGTTTCGGAGCCTTCTTCAGTGGTGGTTGCGGCAGCCCGAGGTTGGACTCCCGGAGTCGTCGCACCGACCGTGCGCAACGCGGTGTGCACCGAAAGCGCTGTGAGCCGGCCGATTCCCGGCACCTCGGCGATCTGTTCCACTTCGGCCTGCCGGAGGGCGGTGAGCGATCCGAAATGCTTGACCAGCGCGGCGCGTCTGGTTTGTCCCAGTCCGACAACGCCATCGAGAGCGGACTGGGTCATCGATTTGGACCTCTTGGCGCGGTGATAGGTGATGGCGAATCGATGCGCCTCGTCCCGCAACCGCTGCAGCAGGTAGAGCGCCTCACTGGTGCGAGGAAAGATCACCGGATCGTCGTCCCCCGGCACCCAGACCTCCTCCAGCCGTTTGGCGAGCCCGCACACCGTCACATCGGCGATACCGAGGTCGGCGAGCACGGCAGAGGCGGCATTGACCTGCGGCGCACCGCCGTCGACCACCAGCAGCTGCGGTGGATAGGCGAATCGGCGGACCCGGCCGGTTTCCGGATCGATCCCGGGGGGACGCTCGGCGAGAACCGGGCCACTGTTCTGCGCGGTCTCGGGACCGGCGACGAACTCGGTCTCCAGGTCGGCCACCCGTCCACTCACTCCGTGGGTGAAACGCCGGCGCACCACCTCGGCGATGGAGGCGACGTCGTCCCCTGGCTTCTCCCGGATGGCGAACCGGCGATAGTCACTCCGCTTGGGCAGTCCGTCCTCGAACACGACCAGCGACGCCACCACGTTGGTGCCCTGCACGTGTGAGATGTCGATGCACTCGATCCGCAACGGCGCTGCATCCATGCCGAGCGTCTCGGCGACTTCCATCAATGCGGCGGATCGGGCGGTCAGATCACTGGCCCGCTTGAGTCGGTGTTGGGTCAGCGCATCCGCAGCGTTGCGCTTGACGGTCAGCGCCAGATCTTTCTTGTCGCCTCGTTGCGCCACGCGCAGCGATACCCGCGCACCACGCAGGTCTGCGAGCCACTGCGTCATCTCTTCGCCGTCCGACGGAACGGCCGGAACCAGGATTTCCCTTGGCACGGCCGCCCCACCCTCGTCCGCCGCGCGAGCACCGTAAAACTGCAGCAGGAAGTTTTCGACGAGCCGGCCGGTGCCCTCGTCCTCGGCTCCGCCGCTGTCGCTCGGGTCGGAGGAGGCGCTGTTTCCGGCCGTCTCGGCGTCCACGTCCACGATCCACCCGCGCTGACCCCGAACCCGTCCGCCGCGAACGTGGAAGACCTGGACCGAGGCCAGCAGGTCGTCTGCGGCGATCCCGATCACATCGGCGTCGGTCCCGTCACCCAACACCACGGCTTGTTTCTCCACTGCTCGCCGAAGGGCTCCGAGATCGTCCCGCAGGCGCGCGGCCTTCTCGAAGTCAAGGGTCGTCGCGGCCGCGGCCATCTCCCGCTCCATCCGCTTGATCAGCGGGTCGGCTTTGCCGGCCATGAAGTCGCAGAAGCTGGTGACGATGTCGCGGTGCTCCTCGGCGGAGACGGCTCCGGTACACGGCGCGGAGCACTTGCCGATGTAGCCCAGTAAGCACGGACGTCCGATCTGAGCCGACCGTTTGAAAACGCCGGAAGAGCAGGTCCGCGCCGGAAAAACCCGCAGCAGCAGATCGAGGGTCTCCCGGATCGCCCAGGCATGTGCGTACGGCCCGAAGTACCGAACCCCCTTCCGGTGAGGGCCACGCATCACCTGCAGCCGGGGGAATTCCTCGCCCAGGGTCACTGCCAGTTCGGGATAGGACTTGTCATCGCGGTAGCGGACGTTGAATCGGGGATCGAACTCCTTGATCCAGTTGTATTCCAGCTGCAGCGCCTCGACTTCCGTCGACACCACCGTCCACTCCACGGATCCCGCTGTGGTCACCATCTGCGCGGTGCGCGGGTGTAGTCCGGCGAGATCGGCGAAGTAGGAGTTGAGCCTGGACCGCAGACTCTTCGCCTTGCCGACGTAGATGACCCGTCCGTCCGAGTCACGGAACTTGTACACGCCCGGGGAATCCGGAATGGTTCCGAGGGCGGGTCGGTAGGTGGACGGATCGGGCACAGTTGCGAGGGTAATCGAGGCGACCGACACCCGAGGCAGCTCATCGGCGAGCCCGAGGCCGACCTGCGGTACTTCTTCATCGCCGACCGCGTTCGCCGCGCAGTGCACCGTAAGGAGCGACACGTTTCGAGGGAACGGCAAGTGGCTAACGTTCGGCGTGACCCCTGCGGCACGGCGGCCCATGGTTCACAACCCATGGTTACTGTGTGCACGGCTCGGTCGGCACTCGTTGGCGATCCGGACCGAGCCGCTTTGTGTCAATTTCGAGTCGTTGTTGCTGATCAAGGAGTCTGGAAATGGAAGTTTGGCCTGGTACTGCCTATCCTCTGGGGGCGACCTTCGACGGAACAGGGACGAACTTCGCGCTCTTCAGCGAGGTGGCCGACAAGGTCGAGCTGTGCCTGCTCGACGACGATGGAACCGAGACCCGGATCACCATGCCCGAGGTGGACGCCTTCGTCTGGCACTGCTATCTGCCGACCGTCCAGCCGGGACAAAGTTATGGATACAGGGTGCACGGACCGTACGATCCGGCGAACGGGTTTCGGTGCAATCCCAACAAGCTGCTGCTCGACCCGTACGCAAAATCGGTGACCGGGCAGGTGGACAGCCATCAGTCCGTCTTTTCTTACGACCTCGGTTTTCCGGACTCCAGGAACGACGAAGATTCCGCTGCCCACACGATGCGGTCGGTGGTGATCAATCCGTTCTTCGACTGGACCGGCGACCGGATGCTTCGTATCCCTTACAACGAGAGCGTTTTCTACGAGACGCATGTCAAGGGTCTGACCCAATTGCATCCGGAAGTGCCCGAGAGCCAGCGCGGCACTTATGCGGGATTGAGCCATCCGGCTGTCATCGATCACCTGGATCGACTCGGCGTGACGGCAATCGAATTGATGCCGGTGCACCAGTTCGTGCAGGACAGTATCCTTGTGGACAAGGGTCTTTCGAACTACTGGGGCTACAACACCATAGGTTTCTTCGCGCCCCATAACGCGTATTCGGCCTTCGGGGATCGCGGGCAACAGGTGCAGGAATTCAAGGCGATGGTGAAGGCCATGCACGCAGCCGGTATCGAAGTGATCCTGGACGTCGTGTACAACCACACGGCAGAAGGCAACCACCTCGGGCCGACGATTTCCTTCCGCGGCATCGACAACGCCGCCTATTACCGGCTGGTGGACGACAACCAGCAGTACTACATGGATTACACCGGTACCGGCAACTCGTTCAACGTCCGGCACCCGCATTCTTTGCAGCTCATCATGGATTCACTCCGCTATTGGGTCACCGAAATGCACGTCGACGGTTTCCGGTTCGACCTCGCGGCCACGCTGGCCCGCGAGTTCTATGACGTTGACCGGCTTTCGACCTTCTTCGAACTGGTGCAGCAGGACCCGGTGGTGTCCCAGGTGAAGTTGATCGCCGAGCCCTGGGATCTGGGACCCGGCGGTTACCAGGTCGGCAACTTCCCGCCGCAGTGGACGGAGTGGAACGGAAAGTACCGCGACACGGTGCGCGACTTCTGGCGTGGCGAGCCGGCGACGCTCGGCGAGTTCGCGTCGCGGCTGACCGGGTCGGCCGACCTCTACGAGACCTCCGGTCGCCGCCCGGTTGCGTCCATCAACTTCGTCATTGCGCACGACGGCTTCACACTCAACGACCTGGTCTCGTACAACGAGAAGCACAACGAGGCCAACGGCGAGAACAACAACGATGGGGAATCACACAACAGATCGTGGAACTGCGGTGCCGAGGGCCCGACGGATGATCCCGACGTGAGGCAGCTTCGAGATCGGCAGCGGCGCAACCTGCTGGCTACCCTGCTGCTCTCACAGGGCGTCCCGATGATCGCCCATGGCGACGAACTCGGCAGGACGCAGCAGGGTAACAACAATGCGTACTGCCAGGACTCCGAGCTGACCTGGATCGACTGGTCGACGGCTGATCTGTCGTTGATCGAGTTCACGGCATCGCTTGCGAGACTGCGTAAACAGCACCCCACGTTCCGGCGCCGGCGGTTCTTCGACGGCCGCCCGGTGACCCGCGGTGCCGGCGAGCCGCTGCCGGACATCGTCTGGATCAACCCGAACGGGTCGGTGATGACGCCGCAGGACTGGGGCTCCGGATTCGGACGCTCCGTCGGAGTCTTCCTCAACGGCAACGGGATTCGTGGAATGGATCGACGCGGAGGCCGGGTGATCGACGATTCGTTCCTGATGCTCTTCAATGCTCATGACGAGTCGCTCGAATTCACCGCTCCACCCGAGGAATTCGCACCGGCGTGGTCGTGTGTGGTGGATACGTCGGGCATCGCGGGCGCAGCCGCGATCACGAATGCCGGCGATGCCGTCTCCGTTCCGGGCAAGGGCATGATCGTCCTGCAGGCCCTGGCCGAGACCCGTCTTCCCGACCCGATGACGCCGGCCGCCGCGGCGGTACCGGCGATCGCACCGGTACCCGTTCCGACGGCGGATGCCTTCGCTTCCGAGCCGGTCGAACAATCCATCATTCCACCCGGAGCCGAAGCACCAGAAACTCCTGTCTCCGTGTCCTCGGAACCCGACAAGGCGGCAAAGACGCCGACGGCTCCGAGTCAATCGGGAGGTGCTCCGAGTCAATCGGAAGGTGGTGAGACGCCCGCCAAGCCCAAGCGTCAGCGTGCCGTCGCCCCCCGGCGGCCGAGCCAGAAGGCGCCCCGTAAGCGGCCGGAAAACGGCGGTGACCAGTGAAGCCAGGACAGCCGTGGGTGCCGACATCGACCTACCGACTCCAGATCACGACCGCCTACCCGCTGGACGAGGCTGCGGCCCTGGTGCCCTACCTGAGTCGATTGGGCGTCGACTGCGCTTATCTGTCGCCGATCCTTGCCGCGGAGCCGGGGTCTGATCACGGATACGACGTCGTCGACCATGGCCGGATCGACGCGGATCGGGGGGGGCGGCGAGGCCTGGAGCTGTTCTCGACGGCGGCCCACGAAGCTGGGCTCGGCGTGCTTGCCGACATCGTGCCCAACCACGTCGGCGTTGCCACACCGAAGGAGTCGCTGTGGTGGTGGGACGTACTGGCCAAGGGAGCGGACTCCGAGCACGCACATGCCTTCGACATCGATTGGGCGTTCGGTTCCGGGCGGATCCGGGTGCCGATCCTCGGTGATGGCGACGACGAGGTCGCCGCTCTGCAGGTCGTGGGCGACGAACTGCACTACTACGAGCACCACTTCCCGCTCGCTGCCGGCTCCGTCGGCGGCACCCCCCGTCAGGTGCACGACCGCCAGCACTACGAGCTCGTCAACTACCGCCGTGCCGACGCAGACCTGAACTACCGGCGCTTCTTCGCCGTCAGCACCCTGGCCGCGCTCAGAGTGGAACTTCCCGATGTGTTCGCCGCGTCACACCGGGAGATCGGAAGCTGGTTCGACGACGGCCTCGTCGACGGCCTGCGAATCGACCATCCCGACGGACTGGCCGATCCAGCCGGCTATCTGCTCGATCTGAAAGCTCTCATCGGCCCGCGCTACGTCCTGGTGGAGAAGATCCTCGAGGGAGACGAGCGATTGCCGGCAAACTGGGAGTGCCATGGCACCACCGGCTACGACGCGTTGGCGGTCTTCGATCGGCTGTTGGTCGATCCTGCGGCCGAACCGGTGCTGGACGAACTGGACGCCGAGCTCCGCGGTGGGGCGATCGTCGACTGGCACACGTTGACCCGAGGCACCAAGCGTGCGGTCGCCGATGGCATTTTGCGATCAGAGGTGTTGCGACTGGCGCGCCTGGTGCCGGACATCGACCACGCGGACGACGCCATCGCCGAACTGCTCTCGAGTTTCGCCGTCTATCGCACCTACCTTCCGGACGGGTATGCCGATCTGGAGGAGGCCCTGGGCACAGCCGTCTCCCGTCGGCCGGCGCTCGCGGACGCGCTCTTCGACATCGGTCATCGACTGAGGGATCTAGACACCGAATTCTCTACGCGCTTCCAGCAGACGTCTGGCATGGTGATGGCCAAAGGCGTCGAGGACACCGCCTTCTACCGCTGGACAAGGCTCACCAGCCTGACCGAGGTCGGCGCCGAACCGAGCGAATTCGCTGTTCCCCCAGAGCGTTTCCATTCCCTGCAGGCACTGCGGTGCGCCTCGACCCCCCACACCATGACGACGCTGTCCACGCACGACACCAAACGCGGGGAAGACGTCCGATCTCGGATCTCCGCCATTTCCGAGATCTCGGTGGATTGGGCCGAGGCTGTTCGACAGTGGAACCGCGCCGCGCCGCTGGCCGATGGGCCGCTGGCCAACCTGCTGTGGCAGGCCATCATCGGTGCCTGGCCGGTCGGAGATCGCGTCCCGGACGACTACCGGGACCGGCTGCATGCCTATGCCGAGAAGGCGGCCAGAGAAGCCGGCAATTCGACCAGGTGGATCGACTCGGACGAGCACTTCGAGAAGGCGATGCATCGGCTGGTCGACGCCGCGTTCGACGACGCGGCGCTCAACGAATCGCTCCTGTCGATGGTGCAACGGTTGACCGGACCGGGTTGGTCGAATTCGTTGTCCCTCAAGACCATTCAGTTGCTGGCTCCCGGCGTGCCCGATGTCTACCAGGGCACGGAACTGTGGGAGGACTCGCTCGTCGATCCGGACAACCGGCGTCCGGTGGACCATGGGATCGCCGAGCGGTTGCTGACCCGGATCGAGAACGGATGGCTGCCGGAGATCGACGCGTCCGGTGCGGCGAAGTTGCTGGTGGTCTCCCGTGCGCTCCGGGTGCGGCGGGACCGCCCCCAGCTATTCTCGGGGTACACACCGTTGCCGGCGACCGGCCCGGCAGCGCAGCATTGCGTCGCTTTCGACCGGGGTGGTGTGATCGCGGTCGCGACCAGGTTGCCGATCGGTCTCGCAGAACTCGGTGGTTGGGCCGGAACCCGGCTGACGCTGCCGTCCGGGACCTGGCGGAACGTCCTTGCCGGCGCAGATTCGCCGGGTATTTGCAACAGCGTGGTTCTCGCCGAAATGCTGAACGACTATCCGGTCGCCATTCTGGTCCGGGAAAGCTAGGAAAAACTGTGGAATTCGAGCTGTGGGCCCCAAAGGCCTCGTCTGTCGTGCTCGTTGCGGATGGTCGCGACTTCCAGATGGTCGCGGCCGGTGACGACTGGTGGCGCGCTTCGGTAGATGCCCAAGCGTCGGTCCGCTACGGGTTTAGGCTGAATGGAAGTACGAAGGTACTGCCCGATCCCAGGTCTCGCCGGCAGCCGGACGGGGTGCACGCGCTCTCAGCCACTTTCGATCCTCGGCACTACGTATGGCAGGACCAGGGGTGGACCGGTCGGCAGCTCGCCGGCGGTCTCCTCTACGAACTCCACATCGGAACGTTCACTCCGGAAGGAACCTTCGAGGCGGCAATCGGGAAGCTGGACCACCTGGTCTCCATCGGCGTCGACTTCGTGGAATTGTTGCCGGTCAACGGATTCAACGGAACCCACAACTGGGGCTACGACGGTGTGCTCTGGTACGCGGTCCACGAACAATATGGCGGACCGGCGGGTTACCAACGTTTCGTGGATCAGTGCCACCTTCGTGGGCTGGCCGTCATCCAGGACGTCGTGTACAACCACCTGGGCCCGAGCGGGAATTATCTGCCCGAATTCGGGCCGTACCTCAGTGAGGGCACTGCGAACACCTGGGGCACGTCGATCAACCTCGACGGTCCGCATTCGGACGAGGTCCGCAAGTACATCATCGACAACGCGAAAATGTGGCTCGACGACTATCACGTCGACGGGCTCCGGCTGGATGCCGTGCACGCGCTGGTGGACCACCGCGCCGTACATCTGCTCGCCGAGTTGGCCGACGAGGTGGACGCGCTGTCGACACACCTGGCTCGGCCGTTGACGTTGATCGCGGAATCCGATCTCAACGATCCGAAATTGATCACGTCGAGAGAAGCCGCCGGCTACGGACTCACGGCGCAGTGGAGCGATGATTTCCACCATGTCGTGCACGTCGCGCTGACCGGCGAGACTGACGGCTATTACAGTGATTTCGGGTCCATGGGCGCCATTGCAAAGGTCCTGACGTCCGGATTCTTCCACGACGGCTCGTTCTCGACCTTTCGCGGTCGGACCCACGGCCGCCCCGTCGACGTCCACCGGACACCGGCGTACCGATTCGTGGTGTTCGCGCAGGACCACGACCAGATCGGGAATCGGGCGATCGGCGATCGGCTGACGGCCCAGTTGAGCCAGGCCAGGCTGTCCATTGCCGCCGTGCTGCTGTTGACCAGCCCGTTCACCCCGATGCTCTTCATGGGTGAGGAATGGGCGGCTTCGACGCCGTGGCAGTTCTTCACCTCGCACCCGGAACCCGAACTCGGCGAAGCAACCGCGAAGGGCCGGATCTCGGAATTCGCCCGGATGGGCTGGGACCCGGCGGTAGTGCCCGACCCGCAGCAGGAGAGCAGCTTCTCGGCTTCGAAGCTAGACTGGACCGAGCCGGGATCCGGGCTGCACGCAGACATGCTCGGGCTCTACCGGCAGTTGGCGAAGCTGCGACGGGACCACGCGGATCTGACCGATCCGCGGCTGCATCGGGTGCGTACTTGTCATGACGACGACGAGCGTTGGCTCACCATCACTCGCGGTGATGTCCGCATCCTGGTGAATCTGGCCGATACACCGCGCCGGGTTCCGCTCCCCGGAGGGCCGGGACCGATCCTGCTGGCGACCACCCCCGGAACTGTGTTCGACGCGGGCGCAGCCGAACTTCCCGCGAACTCTGCCGTGGTGATCGGGCCGAACCGCAGCTGACGGATTCGGTCGGCACCCGCCGCCTTCGATCATCCCTACACCCTGCCGACGGATGCGTTCACCTCGTCGCGGACCTGGTCCACAGCTTGCGCACAGGCGGTCACAGCTGGCGCTCAGCCAGTACATCTCGCGGGGCCACACAGCCCCTCTACCTTTCTGATGTCGGCCGCCCGATCGGGCGTCGTCACCGGCCACAGATGGTGAAGGTGAGACATGCCTGCGATGTTGCGGAGGATACGAGCGCGCCCCTGGCTGACTGCCGCGCTTGTCATCGCGGTCCTGGGAGCGGGCGGGGGCTTCTGGTGGTTCCTGCAACGGAGCGCCACCACACCGGCCGCTGCCGCGCCTGCGGCTACCCGGACCGTCGCGGCTTCGATCGGAAACATGAAATCGACGGTCACCACTTCCGGAAGCGTTACCCCCGCCGTCCAGGAATCGGTGACCTTCGGCGCTTCCGGACGGGTGGACTCGGTGCGGGTGAGTCAGGGACAGAGTGTGAAGAAGGGGCAGGTTCTCGCGACCGTCGACCCGATCGCCCTTCGAGCAGCGCTCGCCTCAGCCAAGGCGACCCTGGCGTCGGCGGAGGCCAAGGTCACCGCCGCTGCGGCCGATGGGGTGATCACGGCGAAGAGTGACGTCACCAACGACAAGGCAATCCTTTCCCAGGACCAGGCGCAGGTCGTTGCCGACCAAGCTCAGAGCGCTACGGCCAAGGAGGGCATCACCTCGGCGCAGACATCGTTGCAGGCAGCCACTCTGGTCTCGCCGATCGACGGGTTGGTGGCGACGGTCGGCGTCGGAGTTGGTGATTCGGTATCCGGAACCGCTGGCTCCAGCACATCCACTGGCTCGGGTGTCGGCGCAGCAGTACCGGTGGCGGCACCAACTCCGGCGGTGGTGGCAGTGGTGCGAGCGCCGGCAGTGGCACGAGCGCCAGCAGTGGCAGCGGCGGGGGCAACAGTGGCAGCGGGGGGAGCAGCAGCTCCAGCTCCTCGGCCGCTGCGTTTCTGATCGTGTCCACCGCGAGTTGGGTGGCCAATGTGACCGTCGACGACTCCTCGGTCAATCTCATCAAGCAGGGCATCCAGGCCCAACTGATCGTCGGAAGTTCGGCCACCCCGATCTTCGGCATGGTCAGCTCCGTCGGGTTGATCTCCACCAGCACCGGAAGCACAGCGAGCTATCCGGTGGTCGTCACGATCACCGGAAGTCCGCCAGGCCTTCATGACGGCGCAGCTGCGACCGTTGATCTGATCTACCGGCAACTGACGAACGTGTTGACCGTCCCGACGGTCGCAATTCACACCGTCGCCGCCGGAAAGTCGATCACTCGGGTCCTGAACGGCAAGGCCGTTCCTGCGGCCATCACCACCGGATTCACCGCGGACGGCGTGACGCAGATCCTTTCAGGCCTCGCGGAGGGGGATGAGGTGCAAGTGCCCGTAACCGCCGGCGCGCGTACCGGCGCCGGGCGTACGGGCACGGGCGGTGCGGCGGGATCCGGTGGTGCAGGCGGCTACGGCGGTGCCGGTGGCTACGGCGGTGCCGGTGGTTTCGGTGCTGCTGGCGGTCTGCCCGGAGGCGGCGGCGGCGCAGGTGCCGGTGGCCGAGCGAACAATCGCAACTCGACCGGAGGCTGACGTGAGCGCATCCGAACCGGCGGACAGCGACCGCCGGTTCCCGGACACCGGTCTCGAGATCCTCACGCTCGATCCTTTGCCAGGGCCTTTGCCAGGACCAGTGCCAGAGCACGGCCCCGGCCGGACCACGGACGACGACTTCGCCGCGGTCGGAGCTGCTGGGCAGGTGCCGCCCGGCAATCCGGTCATCGATCTGGCGCAGGTGTCGAAAACCTATGCGACCGGCTCGATGTCGGTGCGAGCCCTCGACGGAGTGTCGCTTCGCATCGAAGAAGGCGAATACGTGGCGATCATGGGTCCGTCCGGCTCTGGGAAGTCGACGTTGATGCACATCATCGGTTGTCTGGATGTGTTGTCCGAGGGTAGGTACCAGTTCGCCGGAGAAGACGTCAGTGCCCTGGACGAAATCGAACTCGCTCACATCCGGAATCGGCGAATCGGCTTCGTCTTTCAACAGTTCAACCTGTTGCCCTCGCTGAATGCATGGCGAAATGTGGAATTGCCGATGATCTATGCGGGCATCTCTAGGAACGTCCGCAAGGTCAAAGCGATTGCAGCACTCGAGCGGGTCGGCCTCGGCGACCGGGTGAATCACCGGCCGGGCGAATTGTCCGGTGGTCAGCAACAACGGGTCGCCGTCGCCCGGGCACTGGTCGCAGATCCGGCATTGATCCTGGCCGACGAGCCAACCGGCAACCTGGACTCCACCGCAACCGAGGACGCGCTCGGGCTGTTCGACGAACTGCACGAACAGGGCCGCACCATCGTACTGATCACGCATGAACTGGACGTCGCGCAGCGGTCGCGCCGCATCGTGCGTGTGCGCGACGGAATGGTGCACTCGGATTCCGCGCAGCCTGATGCCCGACCGAGTCCGAGAACCGCGGGCGCACACCGTACTGGGTCCGACCGGTGAACTTCCTGGAGACGCTCCGCACCAGTTGGAATTCCATTCGGTGCCACCGGCTCAGATCCGGTCTGACGATGCTGGGCATATTGATCGGGATCAGTGCGGTGATCCTGACCGTTGGACTGGGATTGGGCACCCAGCAGCAGGTCGGCGCGCAAATCAGTGCGCGGGGCAGCAATCTGCTGATTGTGTCCCCTGGAAGTTCGACCTCGACGACCGGCGTTCGCGGTGGATTCGGCAGCGTCTCGACCTTGACCACCGCAGACGCGGAGGCGCTCGCCTCCAGTGTGGCTGCGCCGGACATCGGTGCCATAGCGGGAGTGAAGACTTCGTCGCTGCCATTGACGAACGGCTCTGCCAACTGGACCACTTCCGTGGTCGGAAGTACCGCCTCGTGGTTGACGGTGCGTTCCAGAACCTTGTCCGCAGGCAGATTCATCACCGATGCGGACAACGCCGATCAGGCGGCGGTTGCCGTACTTGGACCTTCGACGGCCACGGAATTGTTCGGGACCACCGATGTCGTCGGACAGACCTTCACCGCCGACAACATCCAATTCTCGGTGATCGGGGTGCTCGCCACGGCCGGATCGGATTCAACCGCCAACCTCGATGATCAAGCCATTGTGCCGATCTCCACCGCGACGAACAGGCTGTTGGGCGGAGCGACGAAGAACTCTCTGTCGACGATTTCATCCAGGCGGCTTCGTCCGGACAGCTCTCGGCCGCAGACCAGGAATCCCAGGCGTTGCTGTTGCAGCAGCATCATATTGCAACTGCCGCCGCCGCCGATTTCACCATCAGCAGTCAGGAGGCACTGCTCACGACGGCAACTTCGGTCAGCAGGACCCTGACGGTACTGCTGACCGGCATTGCGGCACTGTCATTGTTGGTCGGCGGTATCGGCGTCATGAACATCATGTTGGTCTCGGTCAGCGAACGGACTCGGGAGATCGGATTGCGAAAGGCACTCGCGCACCACCGGGGGCGATTCGTCGGCAATTTTTGGTGAAGGCGACGATTCTCGGATCTGTCGGTGGTCTGCTCGGTGCGGCGCTGGGCATCCTCGGCGTCAAGGTGCTGCCACACTTCATCTCCACGGTATTGGTCGTCTCGCCGATGGCGGTTGGTGGATCCATCGTCATTGCCATCGTCATTGGAATGATCTTCGGCGTGTATCCGGCCGCCCGGGCGGCTCGATTGTCCCCCATAGACGCATTGCGCAGTGAATAACCCGTTCGTCCAACGAAAAAAGGAACCGGTCAGAATGAAGAAAACCATTTCGACGGCTGCAGCGACCCGGTCTTTGCATCCTTTGCTGGGAGCGTTTGCCTACGGCACCGCAGCCCTGGTCCTCGCCGGTTCCCTGGTGGCCTGCGGCGGTTCGTCGGGAACGGCTTCCCCGGTCGCTTCCGCGTCCGTTGAATCGGCTTCCGGATCGGATTCGGCCACGATCACCGCACCGTCCGGCAGCCCCGACAAGGCCGGGGCTGTCGGCGGCGGAGCCCCCGGCGCTCCGGCGAACAATGGTTCGGGTAACGGTGCCGGCAACGGTGCGGGCGGAATTCGCCCCACAGCCTTCGGCACCATCGCGGCGCTGTCGTCGGGCACCGTGCAGGTGGAGAACTCGACGGCTCAGACCACCGTGAAATACACCGGTGCAACGACTTTCTCCACCACCACCACATCGACTCTGGCCGCGGTCAAGGTGGGCTCCTGCATCACAGCCACCGCGGCCAGAACGAGTACCGCCGGTGGCGGACCTGCTAGCGGAACAACAGCGGCGCCGACCACGCGGACGGCCATCACGGCTCTGACCGCCACGACGGTTCAAATCTCGGCGCCCGTCGCCGGCGCGTGCACCGGTGGCTTCGGAGCACGAACCAGAAGTACGGTTCGGGCGAGCCGTGGTGCAGCGCCGACCGGTGCCGCTGCACCGTCGGCCGGAGCCTCGGGCGGCACCGGAGGAGCAGGCGGGAGCGCGGGCGGCCGCCGGACCTCCGGCGCTGTCGGCGAACGCGCTTTCGGGAAGGTCACCGCGGTCACCCAGTCCTCCATCGTGGTGGAGCAGACGAATCGGACGACCAAGGCAGCAAGCACCGTCACCGTGACGGTCACCGGCACAACTGCCTTTACGGCAACGAGCACGACCAACTCGAGCGTGCTCAAAGTCGGACTGTGCGCCGTAGCCGTCGGTACCGCCGATAGCACGGGCGCGGTGGCCGCGAAGTCCATCGCCGTCAGCCCGGCATCATCCAACGGTTGCAACGGTTTCGGAGTCGGAGGCTTCGGTGGCCGGGGCGGCCGTCAGAAGGGCGGGGATTCCCCGGTGACGACCAATGGCTGATCAGCTCAGCCCGGCGGTTCAAGCTCGTCTTCGCCGCCGCCGGCGGCGCCGGTTGACGATCTCGCTCGCGGTGGTAGCCGCACTGCTGGCGATCGGCGGAGGGATCGCCTTGGCCGGCGGTGGCAGCACCGCTCCGTCCTATCGCACGGCTGTGGCCGGAATGGGATCGGTGGATCAGGTGACGGCTTCAGCCGGAACCGTGAACTACCTGAAGAAAGCGACAGCCGCGTTTCCGGTTGCCGGCACGGTGGCGGATGCGTCAGTGGCAGTCGGGCAGATGGTGACCCCCGGACAAGTGATCGCCAGGATGAATTCCGTTGACCTGGCAGCGAGGGTCGCAACGGCGGAGCAGACGCTACTGATCGATCGGCAGAATCTGGCGTCGGACCTGGCGAGCCAGACCGCAATTCCTCCGGCCACCACGACGACCAGCACACCCACAACGTCCACCGCTGCACCACGAACAAGCGCTTCGTCCGGCTCGTCCGGCAGCGGGGTCGGCGGCGTTGCCGCGAACAACGGCAGTGCCGGCTCATCCGGCTCCACCGGCTCGGGTCCGCGGCCGACAATTCAAGGCGCGGCCGGTGCTGCGCCTTCAACCACGAGTGCTGTGTCCACAACGGTCGTCGGCGCCCCCACCGCGGCCGGTGGCAGCGGGCGGGTACCTGCATCGGGCGTCCCCGCGTCTTCGCTCGCCGCGCAGCAGAACGCCGTCGTCAGCTTGCAAGCATGCGTCAGCGCACTGCTACAACCAGGAACGACGGTACAACCAGGAACGACGGGGAGGGCGGGAGCGCCATCCGGCAGCAGTCGGACCGACAATCAGATCCCGCCGGCCGAGCGGGCCGGGACAACACCGGCCGCTCGTACCCCGGACGCCGCCGGCCGAACGCTGGCGAATTCGAGTGACGTCGATGCTGCTGTGTGTGATGAGTTCTGGAACAGTCAGCCGGACAACCTCACGAGGCAGTCCGAGCAGGAGCTGATCCAGGCGGAGGCCGCGACATCCTCGGCCTGCACTTTCCTGGCGTCCTCCACCCTCGCCGCGTCGACCACCGCCACGTCGACCACCGCCACGGCGACCACCACCCGGAGTTCGACTGGCACCGGAGGCCCGTCTGGCGCGTCCGGTACGAGCGGCTCTCCTGCCGGAACCTCACCCGTAAGCACCTCGCCAACCACCTCGACGTCTCGTGCCCCTACCGGTTCCTCGAACCCGGGCCGGCCGCCCGGCGGTTCGACATCCCCTCCGCCGATCACGGTCACCGCTCCGCCCACTACGACGACAGTGACACTCCCGCCGACCACGGTCACCGCTCCGCCTTCCACGATCACGCTGCCGCCCACCACGGTCACCGCCCCGCCCACCACGACGACAGTGACACTCCCGCCGACCGCCGTGACAGCCACCACCACCGGCACACAGACGAGAACCACTCGACCGGCATTCCGACGTCCACCACCACCAGCGGAACCGGTCCTACCGACTCGTCCAGCGCCGTCTCTGGAGCTGCTTACCTGCTCCGGGAAGACTCGAAGGCCTTCGGTGACCTGGCCTCCGGTCACGATGCCAACGTCGTCGCTCAGAACGCCGCTCTGGTCGAGACCTCCGCCCGAAACGGGACCCACCGCCCGCCACGGCCAACCGGTCAGCCTGGTACTTCGACCTCGACCTCCAGCCCAGCCGCCGCCACCGCGACCGCCACCGCCGCCACCACTGCTACGACACCGCAACGGTCGACTCTGCATCGGACAGGCACGACGACGCTGCCGTCGATGCCTGGCGCGGCTCAGAACGCGCTTTCAGCCTGCCGGACTCTGATCACGAACGTGCTGGCCAATCAGAAGGCGATCCAGGCCGCCCAGATCGCCTTGGCGAGCGCCGAGAGCGCGTTGGACCATGCGCTGACATCCGCCAGCGCCGGATCCGCCAGGAGCACCACCATCGCGAGTTCGACTCCCACCATCAGGGGCTCCGCCGCCGGAGGTTCCGGCGCCAAGGGCTCCCCTGGTGGTTCCGGGAACTCGAAGTCCGACGGCACCGTCGTCACCGGCGCACCGAACGGTTCTGCTGTTGGTTCCACCAGCACCGGGAGCAGCACCGGCTCCCGGTCCGGATCCGGCTCGAACGCGGCTGGTGCGAGCGGCTCTGCGAGTGGGAGTCAGACCAACGGTGTCCGCTCGGCCGCCCCTTCGGCACTCGGGTCCGCGCCGTCGGCGGTCGGCGTTGCCGGCTCCGGGCCGGACAGCGCTCGGGGCAGTGGTTCGATCAATGGTTCGAACCAGGGTTCCCGCGCCGCTGCCCTTCCGAAGATCGCCTCAGCGGCCGACATCGCTGCCGATCAAGCACAGCTCGATCTGGATCAGGCGAACATTGCGGTGGCCGCGCAGAGCTTGACCGGAACGGTGCTCACCAGTCCGATCGGCGGCACCGTGGCAGCGGTCACGATGACCAAGGGGCAGACGGTTTCGGCGAACTCGACGTCGAAGACCGTCACGATCCTGGGGCCGGGACAGTATGAGGTGTCGACGACGATCGGCCTGTCTCTCATCGACCAACTGAAGGTCGGCGACCAGGCCGGCGTCACTGTCAACGGCATCGCTACACCTCTGACCGGAAAGGTAAGCATGATCGGCGTGCTGAGCAGCTCCTCGACCTCGGCCACCACTGCCTATCCGATCACCGTGCTGCTCGACCACACCTCGACAACCCTCTATCAAGGCGCCGGAGCATCCGTCGCGATCACTGTGGACAACGTCGCGAACGTGCTCACGGTGCCCACATCAGCGGTGCATACCACCGGCTCGCAGCACACCGTGTCGGTTCTGCAGAATGACGCTGTCAGCACCATCGCCGTGCAGATCGGCGCCGTGGGTGTCGACCGAACCCAGATCACCGCGGGCATCAGGTCCGGGCAGGAAGTGGTGCTGGCGGACTTGAACCTTCCCATGGCAACCTCCGCCGCCCCCGCGAATCGCGCCATCGGCCGGGGTGGCAACGCTGGGGGGCAGGGTGGTGCGGGCGGCGGTCTCCGGCGTTCGGGTGGCTGAACCGCAGGTCCGGTGACACGGTAATTCTTGCTCTGCTGCTGCGCGGTAGTCCTTGCTTTGCTGCGACTCTGCGACTCGGTGAGTCTTGAACTGCTGCTGCGCCGTCCCTCGCGCGCGGCTGCGGCTCAGACCTGGGCGGCGCCGCGAAGCTGGGAGTGGGCAGCGCGAAGCGTCGACACATCGACGCCCACCAGCGTTTCGGCGAACAACAGGCCCGGTGCGGGGGGCACCGGCATCTCCGACGGGACCACGAGCACTCCGATCCCCGCAGCTACCGCCGATCGTGAGCCGGTAGGCGAATCCTCGATCACCAGGCAGGCCTCGGGCGGTAGCCCCAGCAGGTCCAGTGCGCGCTGGTACGGCGCCGGATCAGGCTTGTTGTGCTCGACCTCGTCGCCGGCGATCGTTACGTCGAAGGTGTCGTGTCCGAGTGTGTCCAGGGCCACATCGACCAGATCTCGATAAGTCGCTGTGACCAGGGCCGTCCGCAGGCCGGCCGCCCGGACTTTCCGCAACAGCTCCGGGGCGCCATCCTTGAACGGCATGCCTTCCCGGAAGATCGCTCTTGTCCGATCCGTCAACATCTGCGCAGTGCTCTTCGGATCGGCGTCGACGCCGAGGACCTCGTGCAGCAACCGAATCGTCGCCCACATGTCCTGCCCCACCATCGCTTCTCGGGCCGTGGCGGTCAGCGTGCCCCCGTAGAACTCGGCGACCTGCTCCAATGCAATTGTCCATAGTCGCTCCGAGTCGGTCAGCGTGCCGTCCATGTCGAACAGCACCGCCTCCAGCGGGGCCTGCGGCGATCGGCCCGAATCGGCAACCGGGACGTGCGGGGCACTCGAGTCAGTGGCAACGACGGACTGTCGGGATGTGATCGTTACTCCTCGAGGTGGCATGAGCACTGGACCTGCCCGATTTCGACACCGGTCCGGGCAGTCTTCCCTGCAAGTGGGGCAGGACGCCGTCTCACCGTATCGTCCGGCCGACCATCGCTCGGACGACAGGGCACTCGCGCCCGGCCTGGCCTGGCCTGGCGATCGATCGCCTTGCCGGTTGCTCGACGTAGGGTGAGCTGCGTGAGCGAAGTGAACGACATCATGTCGGCCGAAGGGCAGGAGGGTGACCAGCCCAGCCGTCCGTCAGCGCCGCAGAACGAAGCGCTGCGGCCGGCCGAACTGCGCTCCCCGGTGATGATCGCCGCCTTCGAAGGTTGGAACGACGCAGGGGATGCCGCCACCTCGGCACTGGAGCAGCTGGGACTGGCCTGGGACGCGGCGCCCTTGACGGAGCTGGATCCCGAGGGTTTCTACGACTTCCAGGTCAGCCGACCGACCGTCCGGCTCATCGACGGTGTCACCAGGACCATTGATTGGCCGACCACGCGATTGACCATGTGCCGGTTGCCGACTTCGCCCAACGACGTCATCCTCGTGCACGGCATCGAGCCCAACTTCCGGTGGAAGGCCTTCTGCACCGAACTACTGGACATCGCATTGGCGCAGAACGTGAGCACGGTGATCACCCTCGGGGCGTTGCTGGCCGACGTGCCGCATACCCGACCGGTGCAGGTGTCCGGCGCCGCGCACGATCAGCCCACCGCCGAACGGCTTGGCCTGACCAGCTCCCGCTACGAGGGTCCCACCGGCATTTCCGGGGTGTTCCAGGACGCGTGCGTGCAGGTCGGGATACCGGCGTTGTCCTTCTGGGCCTCTGTCCCCCACTATGTCTCCCAGGCGCCGTCCCCCAAGGCCACGCTGGCGCTGTTGCATCGGGTGGAGGAGATCCTGGACGTCGAGGTGCCGCTCGGTGGGCTGCCGGAGCAGGCGGACGAGTGGGAGGTGGAGGTCTCCCAGATCGCGTCCGAGGACGAGGAGATCTCGGAGTACATCAAGGCGCTCGAAGAGCGGGACGAGGCCGATGAGCCGCTCAAACCGGCTTCCGGAGAATCCATTGCCGCCGAATTCGAGCGTTATCTTCGCCGACGCGGTCCGAAGCCGGGTGATACTCGACGGTGAACCGCAGTCTCGATGGGCTGTCGTTGTGCATCGTCACCGTCCGCAGCACGATAGGGTGACGATGCGTTGCTCTCCAACCACGTACTGCTGTCAAACATGACGAGGGACAGGATGGTTTCGGCCGAATTCGACGCATCGCCGCAGCACCGGCCGGTTGCTGCTGCCCAAGAGTCTGCGGACGATCTGCTCCTGCGGGTGAGCGTCGGCGACAGGGCCGCTTTCACCGTGCTCTACGAGTCGTTCGGCGGCCGGGTCTACGGCCTCGCGCACCGCGTCGTCCGCGACGCCAGCCAGGCCGAAGAGGTCGCCCAGGAAATCTTTCTGGACATCTGGCGTCGGGCCTCCCGATTCAATCCGAGTCGAGGCTCCGCGACGTCATGGATCATGACGATCACCCATCGCCGCTCCGTCGACAGGGTCCGACAGTCGGAGGCTGCCAGGGTCCGGGACCAGAAGGCGAGCGTGGGCAGCTTTGATCGCGACGTCGATTCGGTCGCCGAAGCCGTGGTACACAATTCGGAGCTGACAGAGGTGCGCGACTGTCTGGACGACCTCACACCGCTGCAGCGAGAGTCCATCGTGTTGGCCTACTTCGGCGCCAACACCCAGCGTGAAGTCGGAGAGCTGTTGGGGGTTTCGCTGCCGTCGATCAAGACTCGACTGCGCGACGGCCTGATCAGACTCCGTGACTGCATGGGCGTCATCGTCTGAGCCGGCGCGGCCGCAGTCAGCAATCTCCCCGGGTACCGGTCCAGGAACTCGGTCAGTACAGCGGAATGCCGAGCAACGCATCGACGGCGGCCGCCACCGCTGGCCCGTCCAGGGTCGTACTGACTGCCCATTCGTCAATGGCCGCCAGTGCTGTCGGCGTGTCCAGATCGTTCGCGAGGGCAGCCCGGATCCGGGCGACGATGTGTTCGGCCGGCGCTCCGGTTCGCAGCGCCGCAGCGTGCCAGGCCGTAAGTCGCCCGGTCGCGACCTTCAGCAGCGTTGCGTCCCAGAAGCGGTCGCGTCGGTAGTGCCCGGCGAACAGCGCCAACCGGATAGCCATCGGGTCGACGTCGTCGCGTCGGAGCTGCGAGACGAACACCAGATTGCCTCTCGACTTGGACATCTTCTCGCCGTCCAGGCCGATCATCCCGGCGTGCGTGTAATGGTTCGCGAACTTCTCGCCACCGGCCAGAACCTCGGCATGCGCAGCTGAGCACTCATGGTGCGGGAAGATCAGGTCGCTGCCGCCCCCCTGAACGTCGATCGGCCCACGCCCAGCGGCCGCGCCCAGCCGGTTGCCCGCGATGGCGGCGCACTCGATGTGCCAACCCGCCCGCCCGTCGCCGAGCGGCGAGGCCCAGGACGGCTCGCCGGGCCGGGCCATCCGCCACAGCAATGGATCCAATTCGTGCCTCTTACCCGGACGTTCTGGATCGCCGCCCCGCTCGGCGAAGAAGCGGTCCATGGTCGATCGGTCGTAATTCGACTCGTAGCCGAAGCGGCCCGACGAGGCGATGTCGAAGTACACGTCGGGGTATTCCTGGTCCTCCACTCGATACGCCGCGCCGGACTCGACCAATCGCACGACGGCTGCCGCAACCTCGTCCATGGCCTCGACCGCACCGACGTAGTCGGCCGGGGGGACGACGCGCAACGCCGTCATGTCCTGACGGAACAGCTCGATCTGGTCGGCCGCGAGGTCCATCCAGTCGATGCCGTCGCGTTCGGCTCGTTCCAGCAGCGGGTCGTCGATGTCGGTGATGTTCTGGACGTAGTGGACCTGATGACCGGCGTCGAGCCAGCTGCGAAGGACCAGATCGAAGGTGAGGTACGTGGCGGCGTGTCCGAGGTGCGTCGAGTCGTAGGGGGTGATGCCGCACACGTAGAGGGTGGCGACCGGACCGGGAGCGGTGGGCCGCACGGTGCCGGTCGACGAGTCGTACAGACTCAGGGTGGGGCCTTGGCCCGGCACGGACGGAACTAAGGGAAAGGGCCAGGCTCGCACTCGTTCACCCTAACGGTGCTCGGTGGCGCCGATGGACGATGCCGGCGCGGCGGGGAACTGCCGACCGACGCGGTCGCCGGGCGGGACAGATCACCAATTGACCTGGCCAGGCACCACATGCCGATTGGCCTGAACGGTCGCCCGTTGCCAGCCCGCCAGCGTAGTGCCTCGAATACCTTGCGGCGGAGAGGATTCCGGAAACATCAGATTGCCACGATCGGGATGGTGCGGAAGATTGACGGCGTGCCCCAGCTCGTGCGCCAGTACCGTTTCGTCATAGCTGTGTTCAGCGTTCCGATCGAACAACGAGGCCTGCGTGATGACCCAGTCAGCCGACATGCCCAGGGAGCACCCCGTGGTGGAGCCGGCAATGTTCCGCACGACGATGACGGTGATGGGAACGCCGACCAGCGTCGGCGGGCTCTGGGGCTGGTTCGGATCGACCAGGTGACGACGATAGAACTCGGTCCGTCCGAGGACGTCATCCAGCAGCAGTGCCTTGTTGGCGCGCGGGTCCAACGCGGCCGGCGGCGGCACCTCCGCGATGGTGCGCACCCCGACGACCCGAACCCGCACGCCCGCCTGCTGCCGCAGGATTCGATCGGCCGTGGCAAGTGCCGGCTGCACGGAAGCCGGCGTCGTCAGCGGTTCACCGTGCTCGTCGCGGAGGATCAGGATTTGCACTCGCAGCACTCCGGCCGACCGTTGCCGGGCGCCCAGAACATCCATGCCGGCTTCACCGAGCCGGGCAACACCACTGGCCAGATCCAGACCAAATCCAACCGTCGTTCGACCCAGTGTCCTACCGACTCCGACCAGCGGCGAGGTGAGTCGGCGCAGGCTCGGCGGCCTGCTTGCCGGATCGCCGGTGGCGCCGCTTACAGCGGCGGCCACGGAATGGGGGTGCGATTGCGCGGCGGCTTCGGATAGACGGGATGCATCACCAGCCGATCGATTCGCTTGACCAGTGCGTCGACCTCCCTGATCATCAAGTGGTCGGCCATCTCGGCCCGCAACTCCCCCGCCATGCCCTTGCTCAGGCGCCGGAGACCGTCTGCCACCGACTCGGGCAACGGTGTGCCCGCCCAGCCCCAGAGAATGGTGCGGAGCTTGTCGTCGGTGTGGAAGCACAGGCCGTGATCCACCCCGAGAACCCGCCCGTCCATTGCCGACAGGATGTGAGAACCCTTGCGGTCGGCGTTGTTCACCACCAGATCGAAGCCGGCCAGAACTTTGAGCCGGTCATCATCGGCATGGACGACCGCGATCTCCGAGCCGTCCTCGTCCACCGCACGCATGACGGGCAACCAGCCGTCCGGAACTCGTCTCGCGGGTACCAGGTCCACCACATCGGGCGTTGCGGGCGGCTGTTCGATCCACCGCTGCACCATTCCCGTGCCATACGGCCCTGATCGCATGATGGTGAGCGGAACGCAGTCCCACCCGGCATATTCGGCGATCCGTCTGGCTGCGACCTCGCGGTCCGCGAGGGTGCCGTCGGGGAAGTCCCAGAGGGGTCGCTCGCCGCGGATCGGCTTGTAGACGCAGTCCAATTCGACGCCATCTGCCGTTGCGGTGGCCAGCAGCGTCAGATTGGACGCGTCGGTGAGTCGGCCGGTGATCTCGAGTTCGCCGTGGGTGAGCACCCGCCTGACCAGATTGTCGTCCAGCATCTCCGGGGTGCCGTCGGGCTCCGGCCCGTTACCGGGCTTCGCGTCAGGCGATGGCAACGCGGTGGTAGCCGTTCAGCCGCGGGCAGATGTGCCCTTCCGGATCGAGCGGATTCGCGCAGAGCGGACACGGCGGCCGACCCGCCGAGACGACCAGTTCGGCCCGGCGCGCGAAATCCCGGGCCTCGGCCAGACTGAGGAACACGCGGAGCGCGTCGGGGCCATCCTCCCGATCCTCCAGCACGATGTCCTCGCCGACCTCCTCTTCGGTCAGAGCCAGCAACTCGACGATGACCTGCGACTCCTCGCCGTCCCAGGCCAACCCCATGGTGCCGACCCTGAACTCCGCATCGACCGGCGTGGTCAGCGTCAGGGCGTCGCCGCCGATGCCGTCCGATCCAGGTGTCGGAGCGGAATCGCCGAGTGCGCCGGCCGGAACGTCGAATCGCTTGGCGACCTCGGTGATCAAGGAGCCGAGCCGATCGGCAAGGACCGCCACCTGCTGCTTCTCGCAGGCCACCGACAGGATCCGGCGACCGTCCGCCACCTGTACGAAGAATTCGCGTTCGCCGGGTTGGCCGATCGTTCCGGCGAGGAAGCGATCGGGGGAACGGAATACGTGAACCTGTCTCGTCATGTCACCTTCGAGCTTATGCCAACGCGCGACCGGTCAGGATTGCCGCGATTCACGAAAGAATCTCGAACGGTCCAGCTGTGCCCGCCGTCACGCTCATGCGCCGCCGCCCGGAACTGCGTCGGACTCCCCCGCGGCTTCCGGGTGTGGATGTTCCGGCTCTTGCGCAGCTTCCGTCGCCGGCGCGGGCGCGGGACGCAACGACCCCAATTCTCCGGAGTCGTTCACTCGTTCCACGAAAGGGCGGAGCGGCGTGTACCGCACCACCGACAACGACGCCGGAGCGACCACGATGCGCTGGAACCCATCGAGGTGCAGACCGAGGGCGTCGGCAAGCACGGACTTGATGACGTCGCCGTGGGAGCACACCAGCACCACCGCGTCAGGCCCGTACTGCGCCACCAGCTCTCGGATCGCGGCAACGGCACGAACGCCGACCGCGGCCAGACCTTCGCCGTTGGGAAAGACGGCAGCCGAGGGATGTGCCTGCACGGTGCGCCACAGATCCTCGCCACCGAGGTCCTTCAGGGGCCGGCCGGTCCAATCGCCGTAGTCGACTTCCGCCAGCCGAGGTTCGATCCGGACGGTCAACCCGGTGGCCGCGGCCAGTGGCGCGACTGTTTGCTGGCAGCGCTCCATCGGCGAGCTGACCAATGCGTCCAGCCGCACTCCGGACAACCGGGCGGCGACCGCCTCGGCCTGCTCGCGACCCGTTTCGTCCAGCAGAACCCCCGCTGACCGCCCGGCAAGGATTCCTGCCGTATTCGCGGTGGAACGACCGTGACGAAGCAGCACGACGGTGCTCATGCTCGAGCCGCCGGCAGGCTCGTGCGGGCGCCTGGATGCAGCCGGCTCACGTCAGATATCCGGCGGACAACGCGATGATCAGTGCCACACCGACCAGCCAGCGATACCAGACGAAGGAGGTGATCTTGTGGCCGGAGACGAACTTCAACAGCCACGCGACTGCTGCATATGCCACCACGAACGAGACCACCGTGGCGACCACCGTCGGCAGAGCGCCGACGACGACCCGCCCGCCGGCCGAACCGCCCTTGAGCGCGGTGGGGAGCTCGTAGGCGCCGGCTCCGATCAGCGCCGGAATTCCCAGCAGGAACGAAAGCCTGGTAGCAGCGACGCGGTCCAGCCCACGCATCAGCCCGACCGAGATGGTGGCGCCGGACCGCGAGACCCCTGGGATCAGGGCCAGGCACTGGGCGAAGCCGATCAGCAGCACGTCGATCAGGTTCAGCTCCTTCTCGCCGCGATTCTGTTTGGCCACCGCTTCGGCGATCAGCATCACCACACCCCAGACGATGAGCGCGACGGCCACGATCCACAGGCTCCGTAGCTGGTTGGAGATGAAGTGCCGCAGGGCGAATCCCACGATCGCGATCGGCAACGAGCCAAAAATGACGAGCCAGGCCATTCGATAGTCGGGGTCGCTGCGGTGCGCCTTGTTGAACAGCCCACGCACCCAGGCGAGCAGCAGTCTCGAGATGTCCGACCAGAAGTAGATGATCACCGCGGCGATGGCGCCCACCTGGATGACGGCGGTGAACGCAGTAACGGCCGGGTCGTCGATCGGATACCCGAGCATCTTCGAAACGATGGTCAGGTGCCCGGTCGAAGACACCGGCAGGAATTCGGTGAGGCCTTCGACGATGCCGAGGATGACGGCCGAGAACAACGTCAGCGTCACGCGAGTACCCCGGCGGCAAGTGCGGCCGCGTGGACCGCTCGCAGCGCGTGCATTTGCGCATCCACATCCGGGTCGGCCGGTGAGACGTTCACAGTGGTGACTCCTTTTCGGGCCAACGCACGCAGTCGCTGGACGATGCGGTCGACGTCGCCGAGCAGGCTCGTCCGGTCGAGAAAATCAAAGGGAACAGCCGCCGCGGCACCGACGTAATCCCGGGACAGGAATTTCTCCTGCACCTCGTCGGCCTCATGTTCGAATCCCATCGACGTGGCGATGCCATGGTAGAAATTCACCTTCTTGGAGCCCATGCCGCCGATGTAGAGCGCGGCGGAGGGCCGTACCAGCATGGCAGCTTGTTCCGGATCCGAGTGCAGTGCCAGCGCCATCTGCACCGAGATGTCGATGGCCGCCGGGTCGCGACCGGCGCGGGTGGCGGCGGAATGGATCCGGGCGATGTGCTCGCCGCCGGAGTCCGGATCGAAGTAGATCGCCAGCCAGCCGTCGGCGATCTCCCCGGTCAGCGAAAGATTCTTCGGTCCGACCGCCGCCAGGTACAGCGGCACCTGTGGCCGCACGGGCTGCAGCGACAGCACGAGCGATTTGCCGGGTCCGTCGGCCAGCGGGAGGGTGAAATGGTCGCCACCCGCGGTGACTCGGCGCCGGGCGATCGCCTGCCGCACGATCTGGACGTACTCCCTGGTCCGACCGATCGGATCGGAGAAGCGCACCCCGTGCCAGCCCTCCGACACCTGCGGCCCGGAAACGCCCAGACCCAAGCGGAACCGGCCGCCCGAGAGCGCGTCGAGGGTGGCCGCCGTCATCGCCGTCATGGCAGGCGTGCGGCCGGGAATCTGTAGCACGGCAGAACCAATTCCGATGCGCGAAGTGGTCGCAGCGATGGCGCCGAGAACTGTGGCGGCGTCGGATCCGTAGGCCTCGGCTGCCCAGACGACGTCGTATCCGATCTCGTCGGCGGCGGCCGCCAGTTGCAGGTTCTCCTGCAATCCTGCGGCCGAGGTCGCATAGCCGAGGTTCAGTCCGAGTCGCATGGGCGTTGACGGTACCGGTCACCCCTTGTCACGGCACTGCTGTGGTGTCACGGCACTGCTGTGGCTTCGTCGGCCGCTTTGCTCGACAGCGCCGGTCTGCCCCGGCCGGCGTTCCCCGGAACTCGGCGCAGCGTTGCGGCTCTTCGTCCCCGTCGCCGGACGATAAGTTGACGGCTATGGATTCTCGGCGGGTCGGTCGCAGCGGGCTGGAGGTGTCCCGGCTCGGCCTTGGCACCATGACCTGGGGCCGGGACACCGACGCCGACGACGCCGCCGCCCAGTTGGAGTCGTTCGTAGGCGCCGGCGGAACGTTCATCGACACGTCGAACGTGTACGGCGACGGCGACGCCGAATCGATCATCGGAACCCTGGTGCCCGACGTCATTCCCCGCGCCGACGTGGTGCTGGCGACGACGAGCGTCGGCGCCGGCGGAGGCAGAGGTCGTTTGCTGGCCACCCTGGACGGCTCGCTCCGACGGCTGAACACCGATCACGTCGATCTGTGGCAGGTTCACGGCTTCGACTCCTCGGTGCCCTTCGAGGAAACGTGTTCCGCCCTGGTTCGGGCGGTGAACAGTGGCCGGGCTTCGTACGTCGGACTGTCCGGATACACCGGCTGGCAGCTGGCGACCTTGGCGACCTGGCTGCGATCCGCCGGCTGCCCCGTGGTTTCGACGGAAGCGGAATATTCGCTGGTCGAGCGAGCCGCCGAGGAGTCGCTACTGCCGGCCGCGGCCCTGCACGGCATCGGGCTGCTGGCCTGGGCGCCGCTGGGTCGCGGCGTCCTCACCGGCAAATATCGTCACGGCACCCCCGCCGATTCCAGAGGCGCCTCACCACATTTCACCCGATACGTCAACCGGCACCTCGGAGCGGACCCGGCCCGGATCGTCGAAGCCGTCGTCACCGCTGCCGAGGGCCTTGGCACCTCGCCGCTGGCCGTTGCGTTCGCCTGGGTTCGGGATCGTCGCGGCGTTGCCAGTGCCATCGTCGGCGCCAGGGACAACGCCCAGCTGCTCGGTTCGCTGGCAGCCGTCGACATCGTCCTGCCGGCCGAGATCCGTTCGGCGCTGGAGGATGTCAGCTCCGCAGAGCCCGCGAACGATCCGCAGTAGTGACGTCTTCCCGAGTGTCGGATACCCCCGAAACAGCTTCGCGCAGAACGCGTACCGAGCCCGCCGGCCCGGAAACCGGAGTCCTGTCGGAGTTCGCGGCGTCCGGCCTGTGGCCAGGAGTCGGGCAGGCGGTCGCGGACGCCCTGGTCGCGGCCGGTATCACCTCGGCGGCTCAGGTAACGGTCGGAGCACTGGCCGCCCTGCCGAAGATGACACCGAAGCGCGCGGACCGGATCTATACCTCGTGGATTGGTGTGGGACAAGCATTTTCCGTGGCCCAACTGCTCGTGCCGCAGGAGATTCCGGTCCGGTGGGTGGGGCGCCTTCTGGAAGCGCTCGGTGACGATGCGGCCGATCAGCTGTCGGCCGACCCGTGGCGGCTGCTGAGCTTGCCGGACGCCACGGTGGCGCAGGCGGACCGGGTGGCGTTTGCGCTCGACGCGCAGATGCAACGGTCGGATCCGCGCCGCGGACGCTCTCTGGTCGACTGGACGCTGGCTCGCTTCGCCCGCCAGGGCCACACCGCTGCCTCGATGTCGCAGCTAGCAGATGCCTTGCGCCCCTTCGGCATCGACAGCGGCTCGGCAATCCGTTCGGCGATCGCCGCCGACCTCGTCGCGACCGTCGCCGGCCCCGCCGACGAGCCGTGGGTGGCCCGAAAGGTGTTGGCGCAGGCGGAGACCGATATTGCGCGCCAGCTGCAGCGGCTGACGAAAACGGCGCACTCGCTGGCCGGCGAGCGCGCCGTGAAGAACGTGGTCAAAGACCTGGACCAGGTGCAGGGTGGGGCGGTCGGACTGGCTGCCGAGAACGGCGTGTCGATCCTGACGGGCGGTCCGGGTACGGGGAAAAGCCGCACGATCGCCGCCGTGGTGGCGCTGTGCCGTCGGGTCAGCGTCGACATCGCCCTGGCCGCCCCGACCGGACGAGCGGCCAAGCGACTGGAGGAGCTGGCCGGATCCACTGCTACCACCATTCACCGACTGCTCGGGGCGCGCCGCGGAAACGGCTCGGTCGCAGCAGGTTTCGACCACGACGCCGACAATCCGATCGACGCAGAACTCGTGGTCGTCGACGAGGCTTCGATGCTCGATGTGGAGTTGGCCGCGGCTCTGCTGTGCGCGCTCAAGGACGGCACGCACCTGGTGATCGTCGGCGATCCGGCCCAGCTGCCCTCGATCGGTCCGGGGCGAGTACTGGGCGACCTGATCGACAGCGGCGTCATCCCGGTGACCGAACTCGAGAAGCTGTACCGGCAGTCGGAGGGCGGTGCCATCGCCCGGCTGGCCATGGCGGTGCGGGGCGGTGAGTTGGTGCAGGTCGCCGACGAGCACCGGGAGGTGGTCATCGTGCCGGCCCGAGGGTCCGAGGAAGGGGCGCGCCGAGTGGTGCAACTGGTCACCGACTCCATTCCACGGGTCTTCGGAACCACCGCTGACCAGCTGCAGGTGGTGACTCCCGTACATCGGGGACCGGCCGGGACGCAGGCGCTGAACAAGGCGCTCAAGGCCGTGCTGAACCCGGGTCGCGGCGCCGTGCGGGGGTTCGACAACGGGGACCGCGTCGTTGCTACCGCCAATCACCTCGATGCCGAACCGACGGGTTACGCCAACGGTGAGGTCGGTACCGTCGTCGCCACCGGGGACAAGTCCCTGCGAGTCGCCTTCACGACGGGCGAGTCGGAGATCTCCGGCAAGTCCCTGAACGACCTGCTGCACGGATGGGCCATCACGGTGCATCGGGCGCAGGGGTCCGAGTGGGAGGCGGTGGTCGTCGTACTCCCACCCGAAGCCGGATCCATGCTGTCCAGGCCTTTGGTCTATACGGCACTGACCAGGGCCAGGAAGCACCTCTCGGTGATCCACGCGGCCGGCCCGATGCTGGCACGGGCGGTCCACCAGATCGGTGCGGAGCCCCGCCGCACCCGGTTGTGCCGGCTACTGGCTGCAGCGCCGGTTTCGGGCTCGGATTCGACCATGACCGACGGTCCTACGCTGGCGGATGATGATCGGTAGCGGGCGAGCCAGAGTTTCGATGGGTGCGCGGCGGCAACGCCGGCTGGTGACCCGGTGAGGAGTCCAGTTTCTTCCAGGAGGTGTTCGGCCATCGAAGCCAGTAAAGGACCACATCGGCCGCGTTGGGCCAGCTACCCGACGGACGGCGAGGCGAACAGCGACTTCGAGTACCAGGGTTTGCGGATCGACCCGAACACCAGCCGATCGGCTGCGGCGACGATGCTCTCGCTTCGTGCGGAGTTCGCCGGCTGGGAACTCGACCGGGTGCTGCGCTTCGAGGACGGCAGTCGTCGGGTCTGGATGCGGCGGAAGCGAACATCTGGCCTGTTACCCGACCTGACGCCCTGACCCATGGCCGAGTCAACGGTAGGTAGCGGCCAGCTCAGCAACTGCGCAACAAGCGCTGCAGGACCCGGGTACCGAACTCGAGCGCCTCGACCGGCACCCGTTCGTCGACGCCGTGGAACAGGGACGAGAAGTCGAGTTCGGCCGGCAGTTTCAGCGGCGAGAATCCGTAGCCGGCGATGCCCAGTCGGGCGAAGGCCTTGTTGTCCGTGCCGCCGGACAACATGTACGGCACCGGATGAGATCCCGGATCCTCGGCGACCAGCGCATCCTTCATCGCCTCGACCAGGGCGCCTTCGAAAGGCACTTCCAGCGGCGGCTGCCAGGTCCAGGTGATCTCGATACCTTCGCCGACGATTTCCGCGATCTGTTCCCGGAAGTGCTCCTCCGACCCGGGCAGCACCCGGCAGTCGACCGTCGCCTCGGCGGAGGACGGGATCACGTTCGCCTTGTACCCGGCCTTGAGCATCGTCGGGGTCGCGGTGTTGCGTAGGGTCGCGCCGATGATGCGGGATACCGGACCGATCTTGGCAACGGAGCCGGCCAGGTCGTCGTCCGGGAATTCCAGACCGGTGAGCTCGTGAATCTTGTCCAGGAAACTGCGCACGGTGGCCGTCATCGTCAGCGGGAACTCGTGGTTGCCCAGCCGGGCGACGGCGTTGGCGATGCGCAGCACCGCGTTGTCGTCGTTCATCATCGATCCGTGTCCTGCTCGTCCCGTCGCTGTGAGATGCGCCCAGGCCACACCCTTTTCGGCGGCGGCCACCAGGTAGGCGCGACGTGCGTCGTCCAGGGTGATGGAGAATCCACCCACCTCGGAGATGGCCTCGGTGGCGTCGGCGAACAGTTCGGGATAGAAGTCGACGAGCCACTGTGCGCCGAACGTGCCACCTGCTTCTTCGTCGGAGACGAAGGCGAAGATCAGATCCCGTGGCGGCACATCACCGGACCGTTTGAACTCACGGGCGACGGCCACCATCATCGCCAGCATGTCCTTCATGTCGACGGCGCCGCGTCCCCAGACGAAGCCGTCCTGGACTGCGCCCGAAAACGGGTCCACCGTCCACTCCTGGGCCTGCGCAGGGACGACGTCGACGTGCCCGTGGATCAGCAGCGAGCCACGCGCCCGGTCGGCTCCTTCCAATCGGCAGACGACATTGCCGCGGCCCGGCACGGACTCGACGTAGAACGTCTCGTAGCCCACCTCCTCCAGCTTTTGCTGGATGTAACGGGCGGCCTGTGCCTCGCCGTTCCCGATGGTGTCCGGATCTCCGGTATTCACCGATTCGAACCGGATCAACTCGCTGCACAATTGGACGACCTCGTCCTCTGCGGTGAGTTGCTGAGCGGTGCTGGGCTGCGGGGAGTGGGCGTCGGGCATGTTGCTTTCCTACCACCGTCCTCGTCCGACGTCGCGGCCGGGCGATCGTCGGGAACTGGATCGGCCGACGAGCGAGGTGCAGCGGTGCTCCGCTGGGTGGTTCGAGGAACATGCTCCGATCCCGTAAAGTGAGCGATCGCGATGCGCACCAGGCGCAGAACGACCCGGTCCGGGTGGCGGAATGGCAGACGCGCTAGCTTGAGGTGCTAGTGCCCGCAAGGGCGTGGGGGTTCAAGTCCCCCCTCGGACACACACACACATTTGAACTGCGAAAAGTGATTGTGCTGGACCAGGAACGTCGAGTTCAGGTCGGCGCGCGAAGATTGGCTCGCGGCCAGCCTGCGAAAGCCCGATCCGATGGAACGATCAACTGCCAGGTGCAGTCCGTCGACCCAATGAGGCTCAGAGCGGTATCGGGTCCGTTCGGATCGTGGACCGAGCTTCCAGAGCACACGACGGTCCTCGGAAACCCCTCAGGGCAACCTTGTCAGTCGTTGGTGACGACGAACCGTCGCGATCTCGGTCGCGCTCCCGGTGTGGGTGCTGCTGGCAGGGACTCGCGGTCAGGCATCTGCTCGTGTGCGCCGGCTCAGGCGAAGTCGGGATAGCAATCCAGTTGCACAGGCTTGCTGGCCAGTGGGGTGCGGCCCGTTGTTCAGAGCCGATTGGTGGTGTGCAGGACCTGGGTTTGGTGAGTGCTACTGGCGGCGACGCACCCCCAGATGATGCAGGCCACCCAGGTGAACCAGAACAGCAGCCACGCGGCTCCGAACGTGACAAACCCGAGAATGAACAGGAACATTTCGGCCACGAGCATGATCGCCCCGCCCACCACGGACGAATAGAACAGGCCGAACGGGCCGAAGAAGAAGGTCAGTAGGAAAGCAACACCGACCGATTTCCCGGCCGCGATGTTGACAACGGTGGTCGAGGCGATGGCTGTCGAGACCGGATGTGAGAGTTGTTGCGTCCACGCCATTCCGTCCCACCACCGAAGACCCCCCGACCCGTGCGGGTCGGGGTGCCAGGCCGGTGGGGACTGAAGGTCCGACGTTGCAGTCGGGGCCCACAACTCGGTGGGATGCCGCAACTCCAGCGGCGCCGCTGTCGTAGATTGCGGGACCAACTCGGCGGTGCGGGGGGCCATTGGCGTCTGGTAGACCTCGGCGACTGTAGGGAGACCCGTGTCGGTGTGCGCAGTCCACGCCGTGCCGTCCCACCAGCGTCGACCAGAACCTGAGGCATCTGGATACCAGCCAGCCGGGACGGGGTGCTTCGGTTGCTCGGTCACGTGCGTGCTCCCTGGGCCTGATCCGCGCGCGGTAGCGATTAGTCTCCCGCATGGTTACGCAGCGTTAATGAGTCTGGCGAATCGTATCTGTCCGACGGAGCTGGGGGAAGTGTCTGGCCCGATCTGCGGCTGCCGCCTGGCAGCGCCGCGCGGACGAAGCGGCCGCCCGATGGCTGCACCGCACCGCGCTCGCTGCTGAGCCATGCCCGAGGTGCCTTCAAGGCCACCAGTCTGTGAGAGCGCGGTCGACATGCTTGCTGCGGAAGACCGTCCGGCCGGACCGGAACGTTGGAAAGCGGCCAAGGCGATCTTGGGCCGACGGCTGCTACGGTACCGATGCGCCACGACGGACCCAGGCGGCCGCGCAAGCGAGTGCGCCGTCTGGAAGAATTTGGCCGCAATCGTGACCAGCCGCTGACCGGCGTGCGCCGGCCGTACTTCGCCGGCTTGCACTCCAATCAGTCGGTCCATACCTGGGAGTTCCCGTGACCGCTCGCGTCGACAACCACAGCGCCGACAACCAGCGGCATGCCTGGCTGTCCGCCGCGGCGGCGGTGCTGCGCAGAGCCGGCCGGCTGACGGACGAAGACGCGGACGAACAGGCCTTCGAGGTCTTGAGCAGCAGCACCATCGAGGGGTTGCCGATCGAACCTCTCGGCGCTCCCCTTGCCCCCCCGAAGGTGGGGGCAGCGGCCCGGGACTGCGATCCAGGTCGGCCACCGTTCCTGCGCGGTGCGGGCCCCGCGGTGGAGCCCGGGTGGGACATTCGGGCTCTCTTGGCCGATCCCGATCCCGAGTCGGCGGCTCGCTCCACTTCGGCCGACCTGGAAGGCGGGGTCACCTCGCTGTGGCTGCGGGTGGGCGGCGGCGGCACGGCGCTGGAGGACACGGCTGCGGTGCTGGCCGGCGTCCATCTCGATCTCGCCCCGGTCGTCCTCCAGTCGTCATTGGACATCGGTCCGATGGACGGCCCGGCTCAGCTCGCCGGCGTCCTGGATCAACGCGGCCTTCGAGCTCATCCTGAGTGCAACCTTGGCACGGACCCGGTGGGTCGCTTCCTCCGTTCCGGCGAACGATCATCCGACGACGAACTCGATGTGACGAAAACACTGCAGCGTTCCGCACTGCTGGCCAACGATCTCGGCATTCGGGCATTCGTGGTCGATGCCACGGTGGCGCACGAACGCGGCGCAGGCGAGGCCGCCGAGTTGGGCTATTCGGTCGCCGTGGGAGTTCATTACCTGCGGACCGTCTCGGAACTGGATCTCGACCTGGCCGCTTTGCTTCGGCTGTTTGAATTCCGCTACGCAGCGACGGACGATCAATTCGTCACCATCGCCAAATTCCGGGCCGCGCGTCTGCTGTGGGACCGGGTCGCGCAGTTGTCGGGCGCTCCGATCGACCGGGAGCCCCAATCTCAGCACGCGGTCACCTCGGAACCGATGATGACCCGGTACGACTCCTGGACGAACTTGCTCCGCACCACCGTCGCCGCCTTCGCCGCGGGCGTCGGCGGCGCGCAGGCGCTCACGGTTCTGCCATTCGACAGTGCCCTGGGTACTCCCAATGCGTTGGGGCGTCGGTTGGCGCGCAACATCTCTGCCTTGCTCATCCGCGAATCGCACGTGGCCGTCGTGCAAGACCCGGCCGGCGGCGCCGGCGGCTTGGAGGCGCTGACCTGGGAATTGGCCGAAGCCGGATGGGAGCAGTTCCAGCGGATCGAGGCGGACGGCTCGGTGATCCGGGCGGCGACCGACGGTTCCCTGCGGCGACGGTGGGATCGGACGAAAAGGCGCAGGACGGAATCGACCGGCTCCCGCCGTCAGCTGATCACCGGCATCAACGAATTTCCATTGCTGGGTGAGGTTTTGCCCATCAGAGGAATTTCGAGCGCACCGGCGGAGGAGGACGTTTCCGCCTATCGGTGGGCGAACGAGTACGAGACCATGCGGGACCAGCCGGCGCCGCGGTCGGTGTTCCTGGCGCCGATCGGCCAGTTGACCGCGCACAGCGCCCGCGTCTCGTTCGCCACCAACGCTTTTGCGGCCGGCGGGCTCCCGGTGACGCATCCCGGGCTCGACCTCACCCGCTCCGGGATCGACGTGGCCGGTGCCGTTGTGTCCTACCGTGCCGCCGGTAGCCCACCGGTGGTTTGTCTGACCGGCTCGGACGCCGGCTACGCGCAGACGGGAGCCGAACTGGCGCGCTCCCTGCGCAAGGCGGGCGCCAGGCGCATCATCGTCGTGGGCCGACCGGACGCCGAATTCACCGAATTGATCGATGATCGTCTGGCCGTTGGCGACGACCTGGTCCAATTCTTGGAGCGCACCCGACATGCGCTCGCTGCCGATAACGACGACCGCAGATACAGCGACGGCAACACAGACAGCGACGGCAATGACGTCCGCAACGAGGCCCCTGGGCAAGGAGAATCGGCATGAGGATTCCCGCGTCGTTCGCCGGACTGCCGTTGCGGACGGAGTACCCGGATTCGCCGGTTCGCGACCGGGGCGCCGGATGGCTGTCACCTGAAGGTATCGCGGTGCAAGGCTTCTACTCGCGGAAAGACATCGCGGGCTTGGACTCGGCCAATTCCTATCCCGGTCTGCCGCCATTTCTGCGCGGGCCTTATCCGACGATGTATACCACGCAGCCCTGGACGATCCGTCAGTACGCGGGATTCTCGACGGCCGCCGAGTCGAATGCCTTCTACCGCCGTAATCTGTCGGCCGGCCAAAAAGGCCTGTCGGTCGCGTTCGACCTACCAACGCATCGGGGTTACGACTCGGACCATCCGCGTGTCGCCGGCGACGTCGGAATGGCAGGGGTCGCCATCGATTCCATTCTTGACATGCGGCAACTGTTCGACGGCATTCCGCTTCGCGACATCAGCGTGTCGATGACGATGAACGGGGCCGTATTGCCGATCCTGGCCCTCTACATCGTTGCCGCAGAGGAGCAAGGTGTGACGCCCGAGCAGCTTTCGGGCACCATTCAGAACGACATCCTCAAAGAATTCATGGTGCGCAACACCTACATCTATCCCCCCGGACCGTCGATGCGGATCATTTCCGACATCTTCACCTACACCGCTGCGCGCATGCCGAAATTCAACTCCATATCGATTTCCGGGTATCACATCCAAGAAGCGGGAGCCACCGCCGATTTGGAGCTGGCCTACACGCTGGCCGACGGGCTGGAATACCTGCGAACCGGAATGGCCGCCGGCCTGGACATCGACGCGTTCGCGCCGCGGCTGAGCTTCTTCTTCGGCATCGGGATGAACTTCTTCATGGAGGTCGCGAAGCTTCGGGCGGCGCGGGCGCTCTGGTGCAATATGGTCACCGATCTGGGTTCCCGCAATCCGAGGTCAACGTCGTTGCGGACGCACTGCCAGACCTCGGGTTGGTCCCTCACCGCACAGGACCCGTTCAACAATGTCGCTCGCACCTGCATCGAGGCGATGGCCGCGACGCAGGGCGGCACCCAATCGCTGCACACCAATGCCCTGGACGAAGCCATCGCGCTGCCGACCGACTTCTCCGCGCGGATAGCCCGCAACACTCAGTTGCTGCTGCAGCAGGAGTCCGGAACGACCTCGATGATCGATCCCTGGGGCGGGTCGTACTACGTCGAACGGCTGACCCAGGATCTCGCCGACCTGGCCTGGACCCGGATCCAGGAAGTAGAGACGGCCGGGGGAATGGCCCAGGCGATCGTCGACGGACTGCCGAAGATGCGCATCGAGGAGGCGGCCGCCAGGACCCAGGCGCGAATCGACACCGGCGACCAGTCCGTCATCGGGGTGAACCTTTACCCCCCGGCGGTCGACGAGCCGCTCGAGGTGCTGAAGGTCGACAACGCGGCGGTCCGCCGGGGCCAGATCGAACGGCTGCGGCAGTTGCGTGCCGACCGGGATCGGGTTGCAGTGACCCAAGCGCTCGAGGCGTTGACCGCCGGGGCCGCCAGAGAGCACCGGACCGGGGAGGACATGTCCGGCAATCTGCTGGAACTGTCGGTGCGGGCCGCCAGAGCCAAGGCGACGGTGGGTGAGATCTCCCAAGCTCTCGAGCAGGTCTACGGTCGCCACTCGGCCGTCATCCGTACCATCTCCGGGGTGTACCGGACCCAGGCCGCGTCCTCCGAAGAGGGTCGCTCCGACATTGACGACGTGCTGGCGGCGACCAAGAAATTCGAATCGGACCAGGGGCGCCGTCCACGCATCCTGGTCGCCAAGATGGGTCAGGACGGCCACGACCGCGGCCAGAAGGTCATCGTCACCGCCTTCGCCGACCTCGGTTTCGACGTCGACGTCGGACCGCTGTTCTCGACCCCGGAAGAAGTTGCCTCCCAGGCGATCGACGCGGATGTGCACATCGTCGGCGTGTCCTCTCTCGCCGGTGGCCACCTCACCCTGGTGCCGCAGTTGCGGACCGAACTGGCGGCGGCAGGACGCGCCGACATCCTCGTCGTCGTCGGCGGTGTCGTTCCGCCGGCGGACGTACCGGAGCTGCTGGCCGCCGGCGCGTCAGCGGTTTTCGGACCCGGCACCGTGATCGCCGAGGCGGCGATGGATCTGCTGACCCGGCTCACCGCTTCGCTGTCCCCGGCGCCATGACCGTTGCTGATTTCTCCGACGCCGCCGCACTTGCGGAAGCCGTCATCGACGGGCAGGGTGCGGGCCAGGGTCGGTCCGCGCTGTCGAGGGCCATCACGATGATCGAGTCCACCAGGGCGGACCACCGGGAGACGGCCAGGACGCTGCATTCGCTGCTTGCCCCCGCAGCCGGGCAATCCATCCGGCTGGGCATCTCCGGAGCGCCGGGCGCAGGCAAATCCACCCTGATCGAGGCGTTGGGCCAATGGCTCCTCGGCGCCGGGCATCGCGTCGGGGTCCTTGCGGTCGATCCGACCAGCTCGCGCACCGGAGGGTCCGTGCTCGGCGACAAGACCAGAATGCCCGGTCTGGCCGCGAACCCGGACGCCTACGTCCGGCCCTCCCCCACCTCCGGCACGCTCGGCGGAGTCGCCCGGGCCACCGCACAGTCGATCACCATCCTGGAGGCTGCCGGGTTCGACGTGGTGATCGTCGAAACGGTCGGCGTCGGGCAATCGGAGACCACGGTGGCCGCGATGGTCGACACCTTTGCGCTGCTCACCCTGAGTCGCACCGGAGATCAGTTGCAGGGCATGAAAAAAGGCGTGCTGGAGTTGGCCGACATCCTGGCAGTCAACAAGTCCGACGGAGAACACCTGGCCGAGGCGCAATTCGCGGCGCGGGAACTGACCGGGGCGATCCGTCTGGTGCGCGGCAAGGACGACTGGGTACCACCGGTGCTCAACTGCTCCGGCCTCACCGGCGCCGGAATCGAAACCCTCTGGACCACGGTTGGCGAGCACCGGCGATTCCTCGGCGAGCGTGGTTTGTCCCAGAAGCGCTCTGGGCAGCGAGTCGAGTTGACCTGGGCGCTGGTCCGCGACGAGCTCGAACTGCGCCTACGGCAATCCCCCGGTATCCGTCGAGTCGAAGCATCCATCACCGAAGCCGTTGCCGCCGGTCATCTTTCGCCCGCAGCCGGGGCCGATCAATTACTGCAGGCCTTCGACCTACCGGTGCACCACTCGGATCACGCCTGATCGTCGCGTTGCCGCTCGACGACGACGACCAGGCTGAAGGGGCGTGGCGTCGAAGAACTGCTCGCGTGGCCGCGCGCTGTTGGTGATTCGTCCTGCACCGTCACCCGTTCGGGTGAACATCCGCAGAACGGGCGCGCGACTTGCGCTGTCGTCTTCTCATTCGGTTCGTGCCGCGCTACTTTCTGTGTTCGTGTCGTCACCGAAGGGCAGGTGTCAGTGACTGTCGACGAGATGAACCTGCCCCTCACGAAGGTGCTCATCGAATTCGCCAGCATCCTGGGCACCGATTTCTCCGTTCCGATCATCCTCGATCATCTGGTCAAGCGAATCGTCGACATCCTGCCCGTCACCGGTGTCGGGGTGATGCTGATGGGCGCTGACCAGGAACTGCACTTCGTGGCGGCGAGCAACGACGTGGTGCTGTCCATCGAGACCCTGCAGAACGAATTGATCGAAGGGCCATGCCTGGATGCCTATCGGACGGGCGAGCCGGTATCGATGCCCGACCTGGGCGTCGACACACAATTTCCCAAATTCTCTCTGCGCGCTCTGGATGCCGGCCTGGCCGCCGTATTCACCTTTCCGCTACGGCTGGGCGGCAAACGCCTCGGCGCGCTGGACCTGTATCGCGATACGCCAGGAGACCTCACCGGTCATGATCTGATGACCGCGCAGATTCTCGCCGATATAGCTGCCGGTTACCTGGTCAACGCGTTGAGCCGGCAGGATGCCGCGGTGATCGCAGCCCAGTTGCGGCACCAGAACCTGCATGACTCGCTGACCGGCTTGCCGAACCGAACCCTGCTGTCGGAACTACTGGACCGAGCCGTGGATCGGGCCCGTCGTTCTCACCACTTTGCGGCGGTCCTGTTCATCGACCTGGACGGCTTCAAGATCATCAATGATCTCTACGGACACCACGTCGGCGACGAACTACTCGTGGCCGTCGCCGAACGACTCTCTGGACTGCTGCGCCCCGGAGATACCCTGTCCCGGCTCGGCGGCGACGAGTTCGTGGCGCTGTGCGAGGACATGGATGAAGCCGCCAGCGCAGAGTTGATCGCACGGCGGATCACCACAGCGCTGTCAGAACCGTTTGTCCTACCGAGCCTAACGGTCACCGTGTCCGGAAGTGTGGGCATCGCCTTTTCCGGACCTGGCCAGGACATCCCCGCAATCATGCTCCGCAACGCCGATTTCGCGATGTATCAAGCCAAAAGTAGAGGTGGGGGCCAGCACTGCGTCAGCGACCCAGAGGCGAGACTGGCGTCCGACCGCCGCCTCGACCTGGAACGCGATCTGCGGCGTGCGGATAGTCTCGACCAGCTGTTCCTGGCCTACCAGCCGATCGTCTCGCTCGGCTCCGGCCGGCTCGCCGGAGTGGAGGCGCTACTGCGGTGGGAGCATCCCACGCGCGGCCTGGTGATGCCTGATGTGGTGATACCCAGCGCAGAGCGGACCGGCATGATCATGCCGATCGGCGAGTGGGTGTTGCGCCAGGCATGCCGCGACCTGGTCCAGTGGAAACACGATGGGCCGTCCATCGCCGTGGTCGCAGTGAACGTTTCCGCGCAGCAGGTGATGGGCTCGTCGTTCTGCAGAACCGTCACCTCGGTGCTGGAAGAGACGGGTGCCGATCCGGAGGCCGTGTGCCTGGAAGTCACCGAAAGCCTGTTCCTGGGCGATACGGACCGTGCAGCCCTGGTCATGAAGGAGATCAAGGACCTCGGTGTCCAGCTGTCCCTGGACGATTTCGGCACCGGCTATTCCTCGCTGAGCTATCTGCAGCACTTCCCGGTCGACATCGTCAAGATCGACCGGAGTTTCACCGCCAAGCTCACCAAAGACAAAGCCACTCGATCCATCGTGCAGGCGGTTGTCGATCTGAGCCACGTTCTCGGAATGTCCGTCGTCGCCGAGGGCGTGGAGACAACCGCCGATCTGCAGCAGATCACCGATCTGGGCGCTGATTATGCCCAGGGTCTTCATTTCAGCCGACCGGTCACGAAGCGTGAATTGGCTGAATTCGCAGTCGGCAACCCGTAGCCGGAACCTCAGGGTGCGCGCAGGATTTGCGGACCAACACATCAGAGGGCTGACCGACGAGCCGGTCGTCGCAGCAACGGGAGTACGGGCAGTGCAGCCCAAACTCTTCAATGTCGCACGAAAAGGACCTCCGCAGCGACTGGATACGAAGATCCATGCGTGCGGAGGTCCTCCACTTTCGGTGGCTGCCGAACCCGCCAAATCACCACGGCTTGTCCGGCGTTGCTTCTACGGTGCAATCGTCCATTCTTGGCAATTGTTGTTCAGCGCTGGAAAAAGATCGACTCCAGTACCATTAGCCGTCCCACAGTTGACCGCATCGAGTAACATCCCGCTGTTCTCGACGATGAGCTCGTAGCGATCGCCGCCGGTGGGGATCACGGCCCACTGCTGGCACTTGTTGCTCAGCGCCGACCACAGGTCGACGGCTGTGCGGTCCCCCTGTCCGCAGTTCACGGCGTCGAGAACCTTTCCACTGTGGACGTTCGTGATGGTCCAGCTGCCGTTCGGCGCAGCGTTGAAAGCCCATTGCTGGCAGGGGTTGTTCAAGGTTTCCCAGGTATCGACTGCGGTGCCGTTGCCGGTTCCGCAGTTCACCGCGTCCAGAACTTTCCCGCTGTTCACATTGGTCACCTGGTAGGTGTCGCCGGCCACCGGGAAATTGGTGCTGCTGCCGTAGCCGACTGACACGATGTCGGCTTGAACTGCGTTCTCCGCCGCATCGGTCGGATAACCGGCCGTCATCACCCCTTCGAAGAACGACCCGACCGAACCGTTGCTGTTGTCACCGCCGGTACCCAATACGATGGCACCCTCGAGGTTCATGGGCGTATATCCGCCTCGGTTCGGAAGGTCACCGTCGTAGCGAGTGGCCAGGCGGCCCGACTGTGCGTTGCCGTCCTTGATGGCGTAGGTCGTCGTACCGTTGTTCTTCAACGTCGCCGTGACAAACGCACTGTTTCGCCCGGTATTGGCGGCCCAGGATCCATTGCCGCCACCGAAAAGACCGTTCTCCAGGTCGGCCTGCACCCACGGACCGGTCCCGGAGCACGGCGCGAACCAGCACTCGGTCCCGAAGTTGATGGCATCCATGTGGCCGTTGCCCGTGTCGCGGGTATTGGTCTCTGCGTTGCCGTAGTCGAAACAGCACCGATCATTGACGTGCGTACCAGAGGCCACCATGTACATGCCTTCGGCCTGACTTCCGGTGGCGACTCCGGACGTCGCATTGTTCCGGTAGCCGACGCCGGCGGAGACGTAGACCCCGTAGACCTTGTGGCCGCCGGCGGTCACCGGCAACGCCGCAGCGTTGGCGCCGACATCCTGCCCGCCGGCGCCGCCCGGACCTTCAACGGTGAGATCGTTACGCCGCGGTGTCTGGTCGTAGATGACCGTGATCGTGCACGACGTTCCCAGGCAGAATGCATCTTGCGCCGCAGCGTTGGCGTAACCGCCCTTCTTGAGCACGCCGATGCTCAAAGACGCGTTGTCGGACCGCCTCTGCACGCGGTAGAGGCTCCCGCGGTACGTCGAGAACAGGGCCCGCGTGGTGCTGTGGGCACCGACACACGGAGTGCCCGCCTGCGCGTAGAGGTCGCAGGGGAGGTGACCGGAGCTTTCCGGCGCCGCGGGCTGGGCGAGAGCTGTCGACGCTGATGTAAACCCGAAGACAGTGGACCCGATCAGCGCGACAATCGCGAGCATCGGGAGAATCGATCGTTTTCGTGCGCTTATTGTTGACCAGAAAATCATCGGAACTCCGTTCATCGTGGCGACGTGCCCGGGCCAGGCATCGTCATTGCTGGGCTGGAATCAAGCGTTTGCAACTACCAATATCCGAAGGTGACCCATGCTGTGCCGTCCGCACAATGGGAAAGGCAATGCTTCCAGGTCGTCACTGAACTCCTTAGAAAAGGATGCGGATGGACGAGGAGTGGGCCGATCGACCGAAGCAGGCGATCGAAGTATCAGGTGGCTTCGGCGCGCCGGGACAACAGAGCCTGCAGGACGACGACGACGAGTAAGAAGAACCCGCTGACCACCTGCTGCACGTAACTGTTGAGGTTGAAGCCTTGGACGATCAGGTTCTGGATGACGTAGAGCAGCGCAATGCCGGCGAGTGTCCCGACGATCGATCCGACTCCACCGGCCAGCAGCGTGCCACCGATGACGACCGCGGCGATGGCCGACAGCTCGTATGCGTTACCGACTCGCGCCTCCTGGCCGCCGCCGGACAGGGCGGTGGACAGCACGCCGGCGATACCGACGGTGAGGCCGCTGATCGCGTAGACGGTGATCTTGACCCTGCTGACTGGCAGACCCATCAGCCCGGCTGCGGTGTCGTTGCCGCCGACGGCCTGGACCGCCTGCCCGAAGGCGGTCCGATTGAGGATCCACCATCCGATGGCGAAGACGACGAGGGTGATCCAGACGGGGTTGCCGATGGTGAGCAGACTTCCGGTGCCGAGGGTCTCGAAGAACTGCTGGCCTGGTACCGACGGGTGGTCGTTGCCCTCGTTGGTGATGAGGAAGACCAGACCGCGAACGCCGGTCAATCCGGCCAGGGTGACGATGAACGGAGGTAGCCCGAGTTTCGCGATGACGACCCCTTGCACCAGACCGAGCGCCACACAGGCAGCGATCGGCACCAGAACCGCCGCCACCGAACCGTATTTCGACATGTCGGCGGACAGAATGACGGCGAACGCGTAGACCGAGCCCACGGAAAGATCGATTCCGCCGCTGATGATCACGAACGTCATGCCGGCAGCGATGATCGCCAGAAAGGAGGCGGCAAGTGCGGTGTTCCGGAGATTGTCGGCAGTGCCGAAGCTGGGGACGGTGATCGTGCCGACGATCATCACCAGGATCAACACGGCCACCGCACCGTTGCGCGAGATCAACGAGGTCAGCGCTCTGATCCGCTCCCGTCGCGCCGATGCACCGACCTCCTGCTCTGGAATCACGTGCAGCGTCTCGACCGCAGGCGAGCTCGGCGGCCCGACCTTCTGCAACGTCGGTTCGGTCATGCCTTGCTCCTGACGGACCTGGCAGCTCGAGGACCCGATGTGCGCTGGATGTAGACCGCGGCGATGATGATCAGCGCCTCCACCACTTGCGACACCGAATCGGGAATGTTGTGGGACACCAGGGTGGTCTGCAACAGCTGCATCAGCACCACGCCGGCTACTGTTCCGACGATCCGGACCCGTCCGCCGCTCAGCGGAGTGCCGCCGACGACCACCGCGGTGATCGCCGAGAGTTCCACCAGCAAGCCGATGTAGGACGGGTCGCTGGCCCGCAATCGGGCGGTGGCGATCTCGCCGGCAACGGCCGCGAGGACGCCGCTGATCGCGTAGACGGTGATCAGCGTGCGGCGCACCGGAATACCGGCCAGCACACTGGCCCGCAGGTTACCGCCGATGGCCACCAACCGGTAACCGAAGGTCGTCGTCCGCACGAGGATGGTGACGACCACCGCGATGATGGCGGCCACCCACATCACGTACGGGATACCGAACAGTTCGCCCTGGCGGACGACTTTCAGGAACGGTACGAAGAGCTCGATGAGGGCACCGCCGGTGATCACCAGGGCCAGCCCGCGGCCGGCCACGAGCAGGCTCAGGGTCGCGACGATCGGTTGCACCTTGGCGACGGCGACGACCACCCCGTTGAAGATCCCGATGGCCAGACCGGCCAGGATACCCAGCACGATGGCCGGGAAGATCGCGGCGCCAAGGCCGCCATCGGACGCGGGGGCGACGAATTTGGCCATCACCGCGCTGGCGATGGCCATCGTCGCTCCGACCGAGAGATCGATGCCGCCGGTCCCGATCACCAGTGCCATTCCCAACGAGACCAGCAGCACCGGTGGCAGCTGCGCGAACAGCAGTTGGACGGTGTCCCAATTGTTGAAGTGCGCGATGAAGATGATGTTGTAGAGCACCAGGACGACCAGTGCGACATAGACGCCCCGCTGACGGAGCCAGTGCCCCCAGCTGACAGCCGGCTTGCGGGATATCGTCGTTCCTGGTATTTCCGGGTGGTGCGGAGACTCCGTCGAGACGGTTGCTGTCATGCCTGCACCACTTCGGTTTCCTCCGCTGCTGCTCCGGCGATCATGTTCATGATGTTGTCCTCGGTGATCTCCTCGCCGAACAGCGTGCCAAGACAGGCGCCGTCACGAAGCACCAGCACGGAATCCGACCCCTCGACGACCTCCTCGAGCTCGGAGGAGATCAGCACCACCCCGAGGCCCTTCTCGGCCAGTTCGGCGATCAGCGACTGGACTTCGGCTTTGGCTCCGACGTCGATGCCGCGAGTCGGCTCATCGAGGAGCAGAACCTTTGGGTTCAGGCACAGCAGGCGAGCCAACAGCACCTTCTGCTGATTCCCGCCGGACAGCTCCGACACCCGCTGATCGGCATTGGAAGCCTTGATGCGCAAGCGTTTCATGAAGACGTCGACGATCTCGTTCTGCTTGCGGCGGGAGACGAAGCCGCCCCTGGAGAGCTGGGGTAGCGCGGCCAGGCCGATGTTGTCCCTGATCGAGAGGTCAGGGATGATTCCCTCGATCTTGCGGTCCTCCGGCAGCATCGCGATGCCCGCCTTGATCCGCGAGGCCGGAGTACCCCGGGTGAAGGGCCTCCCGTCGACCTCCACCGTGCCGGAATCCAGCGACAACGCCCCGAAGATGGCTTTCGCCGTCTCGCTGCGGCCCGAACCCAGCAGGCCGGCAAGACCGACCACCTCACCGGGCCGGACGACAAGTGAGATGTCCTCCAGCACAAAGCGTCTGGACAGGTGGCTCGCCGTCAATACCGGCGGCAGTTCGTTCGTCGTGCGGATCCCGCCGAGCTGAGTTCGCCGACCGCTCTCCAGATCGCCGGCCTCGCGCCCGAGCATCCGCGAGATCAATTGGCGGCGAGTGGTTTCGGCCGTCGCTCCGGTCCAGACCAGCTTGCCGTCCCGCAGCACGGTGATCTTGTCGCAGGCCCGGAACACCTCGTCCAGCTTGTGCGAGACATAAACCACGGCAACGCCCTGGGCTTTCAGCAACCCGACCACCTCGAGAAGCTTGTCCACCTCCCGCGGTTCCAGCGACGAGGTCGGTTCATCCATGATCACCACCGACGCATCGGCTGACACGGCCCTGGCCACAGCGACCATCTGCTGAATGCCCAGGCCCAGTTCGCCGAGAGGCCGCTTGACGTCGGCGACGATGCCGTAGCGATCCAACAGCACGGTCGCCTCCCTGTTCATCCTCCGCAGGTCGAGCGAGCCGAACCTGGTCGGCTCGCGTCCGAGGAACACATTGCGGGCGATGGACAGTTGCGGAGCCAGATGTACTTCCTGGTAGATGGTCTGGATCCCGTGGAGCTGCGCATCCCGCGGGAAGGGAAAGTGCACCACCTCCCCGCGGTGGCGCACCTGCCCGTCGTCCAGCTGGTACACACCGGTGATCAACTTGATGAGAGTGGACTTGCCGGCACCGTTCTCGCCGACCAGAGCGTGCACCTCGCCCGGAAACAGATCCAGGTCGACGCCCCGTAGGGCAATGGCGCCGCCGAAGGACTTGCTCGCCCCCCGGACCGACAGCGTCGGTTCCCTCGTCATCGTGCTTGTCATCGCTGACACAGCCCTTTCGTTGCTACGACTGCCGTTGCCGGATCTATCGAGGAGGCCGATGACGAGAGATCAGTACGCCGCACCACTGGTGATCGCGGCCTGGGCATTGCTCTTGTCGTACTGGTTGTCCGTGGTGATGGTGACGGCCGGTGCCCCCGCACCGTTGACATACGCGTCGAGTGCGGCGAAGGCGGACGGCCCGTAGGCGGGATTGGATTCGATGACGGCATCGAAGTTTCCGTCGACGATCGCCTGGACAGCGCCCTTGGTGCCGTCGATCGAGACGATGTGCACCTTGCTGGTGCCAGACATGCCCTTGTCGTCCAGCGCAGCCAACGCGCCCAGACCCATCTCATCGTTCTCCGCGTAGATGGCCGTGACGTCCGGGTGCGCCTGCAGCAGGGTCTCCGTCACCGACTTGCCCTTCTCCCGGGTGAAGTCGGCGGTCTGCTCGAAGATGATCTCGATGCCGGTGGCGTTCTTGGCCTTGAGTTCCGCCTTGAAACCTGCTGTGCGGTCGTCGGTGACGTTGACGCCGGAGGCGCCGAGCAGGATCGCCAGCTTGGCCTTGCCGCCGGTTGCCTTGATCATTGCATCGGCTGCACGCTTGCCCTGCTGGACGAAGTCGGATCCGAGTTGCGGCCCGACCTCCTGGCAGCCCTTCACGCCGGTGATGTTTCGGTCGACCGGAATCATCGCGACCTTCTTCGACTTGGCGTACGCGATGGCATCGCCGAGGCCTGTCGAGTTGATCGGAGAGAAGATGACCGCCTTGGCGCCCTTGTCGATCATGCCCTTGATGTCCGTGTTCTCCTGCTGGGCGTCGGACTGCGCGTTGGTGGTGAGCAGCTTGACACCCAGCTTCTTGGCCTGGTCCACCTCTGACTTGGTGGAGGCGATCCGGAAGGGGTTGGCCTCCTTCTCCGATTGCGCCCAGCCGATGGTGTCCTTCTTCAGGTCGATCTTGGCTATTCCGAGATCCGAACCCTTGCAGAGCGGGCCGTACTGGGCCTCGACACCGGCCGGCAGCGTGCCGGTCAGCACAGATGTGCCGCCGGCCGCCTTGATGGCCGCGGGGACTGAACCGCCTGCGGCGCCGGAGCCACCGGGCGCGCTGGTCATGGCCGAACTCATCGCACCCGAACTCATCGCACCCGAACTCATCGCACCTGAGCTCATCGCACCTGAGCTCATCGCACCTGAGCTCATCGCACCTGAGCTCATCGCACCTGAGCTCATCGCACCTGAGCTCATCGCGCTGGTCGAGGGCGCGTTGCCAGCCGACGGAGCGGAGGTCGAGCCGGAGCTCGGCGAGGAGGACGTGGTCTGGCCGGTGCTGCATCCAGCCAGCAGGATGGCCGTGCTGGCTGCGGCGATGAGGGCGGTGCGGCGATGCATCGTCATTTCGAGTGTCCTTCTGTTGATGGAACGAACAGGAATAGGAGTAAGCACTGCCGCGCCGGACCGACGTCCGAAGCTCGGTCGAACAATGATGGCGGTGAACAGCCTCCTCAGGAGTGTTAACGCTCACATGCGACATGTCAAGCAATTGTGGAAACCAGCTGACGACGACGCGCGGGGGGCTGAAAAAGAAATCAAATCGTAATGAATCAGTGGCGCAACTAAAGGATCACCACCTCGTGCCGGACCCTGGTAGGAGAGCAATTTCGATCGGTCATTATATTTTCCGAAGCGCACCCCGGCGGTGCGGTCGACCAGCGGGACCTCGAAGGCGACGGAAACGACCGTGAATACCGGTCACACCTGGTTCATAGTCCCTTGGCCAGTCGGTAGTACGCCTGGTTCCATCGCAATTCTTTACCGAAGCCCCTGGTGTCGGTTCCCTCGTCGATCACCAGCAACTCGGTGGCCATCATCTCGGCGAAGTCGTACAGCTCCTCAACGCCTACCCCAGCCGACAGCACGGTGTGGTGCGGTCCGCCGGCAGCCAGCCAGCACTCCGCTGACGTCTCCAAAGATGGCTGCGGCTCCCAGACCGCCCGTGCCACCGGCAGTTTGGGCAGTGGCGCGGCCGGCTCCACCACGTTGATCTTGTTGACCACCAGACGGAATCGCTCGCCCATATCGGCAATTCCCAGCACGACGGCCGGGCCGGTTTGCGCGTTGAAGACGAGCCGGACCGGATCCTCCCGGCCACCGATTCCCAGCGGATGGATTTCCAGGCTCGGGATGTCGGCAGCAATGCTGGGACAGACCTCGAGCATGTGCGCGCCGAGAATGGTGGGCGTCGTGGCGCCGAGATCGTAGGTGTAGTCCTCCATGAAGGACGTTCCACCCATTCGGCCGGTGGCCATTGCCTTCACGGTGTGCAGCATGACGGAGGTCTTCCAGTCCCCCTCGCCGCCGAAACCGTAGCCATCGGCCATCAAACGCTGGACCGCGAGGCCGGGCAACTGGCGTAGGCCACCGAGATCCTCGAAATTGGTGGTGAACGCCCGGAATTCCCCTTCGGTGAGAAATCTGCGCAGGCCGAGTTCGATTCGTGCGCCGTAGCGCAAAGATTCGTGGCGCGGTCCGCCGTGCAGCAGTTCCGGCGCAACCTTGTAGGTATCTGCATATTCACCGACCAATGCGTTCACCTCGGCGTCGTCGACGGTGTCGACGTAGGCCACCAGATCATTGACGCCATAGGTGTTCACCGAGACCCCGAAACGCAGCTGCGCCTCAACCTTGTCGCCCTCGGTCACGGCGACGTCACGCATGTTGTCACCGAAACGGGCCAACTTCAGCGATCGGACCGCCAATGCGCCGGCGGCCGCCCGTTGCCAGGCGCCGACCCTGGCCGCGACTCTCGGATTCCGGACATGGCCGGCCACCGTCTTGCGGGCGATGCCGAGCCGCGTCTGGATGTAGCCGACCTCGCGATCACCGTGGGCGGCCTGGTTCAGATTCATGAAGTCCATGTCGATGTCGGCCCATGGCAGGTCGACATTCGCCTGGGTATGCAGGTGCAGGAGCGGCTTTCGAAGCGCGTCGAGCCCGCTGATCCACATCTTCGCCGGGGAGAAGGTGTGCATCCAGATGATCACCCCGACACAGTTCGGATCGGCGTTGGCCGCGAGCATCACCGCATGGATCGCGGGCGCATCCGTCAGCACCGGCTTCCATTCCACCGGAATGTCCAACTCACTGAAAGCATCCAGGTCGGCAGCGATCTGGCGCGACTGGGTGGCCACCTGGTCGAGCGTCGCCGGTCCGTACAGGCTCTGACTCCCGGTCAGGAACCAGCATTGATTGTTGCCTCGGGGCAAATCCATCGGAGCGCGCCTTCCTCGGAGCAGCTGCAGTGATCAAAGATGCGGATTTGGTACGGGTGCAGTTCTGGTGGTCAATTCCGTCACGCCGGTTGGTCGATCCAGGCGTGGCCTCGTTCGCTATACCGGTTCGAGCCGTTGGCGGAACACCGGTGGCATGGGCGTCATACCTGTCCGTAGACGTTCTGGTAACGGGCGAAGAGCGAGTCGATGTCATGCTGGGCAATGGGTTCCGGATCACCGAGCTGCCGGGCGAGGAAGACGGCGCGACAGACCTCCTCGCACATCACCGCCGCCTTGACCGCGTCGGTGGCATTCTTGCCGATGGTGAACGGGCCGTGGTTCTTCATGATGACTGCCCGGGAGCGGCTGTGCTGCAAGGTGTCGACGATGCCACGGCCGATCGAGTCGTCACCGATCAGCGCGAACGGGCCAATCGGAATCTCACCGCCGAACTCGTCGGCCATCATGGTCAGCACGCAGGGCACCGGTATTCCGACTGCAGACCAGGCGCATGCATACGTGGAGTGGGTGTGCACCACCCCACCCACTTCGGGCATGTGCCGGTACACGTAGGCGTGGGCTGCAGTGTCCGACGAGGGCGACCTCGACCCCTGGACCAGACTGCCCTCCAGATCGGTCACCACCATCGCCTCGGCATTCAGGTCGTCATATCCGACGCCGGAAGGCTTGATCACCAGCAAGTCCCGGTCCGGCACCCTGGCCGAGACATTGCCGGCCGTCCAGACGACGAGGTTGTTCTTGGGCAGTTCGGCGTGCAGGACGACCAGCTGATCACGCAGCGAGTCGATGGTCGCCCGTACGTCGCCGGCGAAGGTCATCGGACCTTCGCCAGACGGTCCTGATGCACGCGCCGCTGGATGGCCTTGAGCCGGTGCATCACGGTGTTGCCGCCCCGGCCGAAATAGTCGTGCAGCAGGGAGTACTCGGCGAACAGTTCGTCATAGGCCCGACTGTTCGCCGATACCGGTTGGTAGACGGCACGTTCCACGCGTCCCATTGCCGCCGCGGCAGTCGCCATGTCCGGATGCCGGCCGGCCGCGACCGCCGCGTGAATCGCAGACCCGAGCGCCGGACCCTGGTTCGAGGTGATGATCGAGAGCGGCAATCCGGTGACGTCGGTGTAGATCTGCATCAGCATCTTGTTCTTGGTCAGACCACCGGAGATGATCAATTCGGTCACGGGAACACCCGAGGAGACAAAGGCCTCGATGATCGTCCTTGCTCCGAAGGCGGTGGCCTCGATCAATGCGCGGTAGACGTCCTCGGGACGAGTGGCCAGGGTCTGCCCGACGATCAGACCGGACAACTCATGATCCACCAGCACCGAACGGTTTCCGCTGTGCCAGTCCAGCGCGACGAGGCCATGCTCACCGACGGCCTGGGACGAGGCCAATTCGGTCAACAGTTCGTGCACACTCTGACCGGCAGCCTCCGCACGACCATAATAAGTTTGCGGCACACCGGATCCCACGAAGTAGCCGAAGATGTCTCCGACACCACTCTGCCCTGCCTCGTACCCGTAGAGACCCTCGCTGATTCCGCCGTCCACGACACCGCACATGCCCGGAACCTCACGCAGTTCCGCGCCGTTCATCACATGGCAGGTAGAGGTGCCCATGATGGCGACCATCTGTCCCGGCGCGAGGGCGTTTCCCGCCGGAACGGTGACATGGGCATCCACATTGCCGACGGCAACGGCGATTCCGGCAGTCAGCCCGGTCCATTGCGCAGCCTGCTCGGTCAGCCGACCGGCCAGCGCACCCAGCTGACCGATCTCGGCGTCCAGCTTGGTGTCGGCGAAATCGGCGAAGTCCGGATTGAGTGCGCCGAGGAACTCGCTGGACGGGTACACCCCGTCCTGTCGAATTCCCTTGTACCCAGCCGTGCAGGCATTGCGCACATACCGGCCGGTCAGCTGCCAGACGATCCAGTCGGCGGCCTCGACCCAGTGCTCCGTCGCGCGGTAGACCTCCGGATCTTCCTCGAGCAACTGGAGGCCCTTCGCGAACTCCCATTCACTGGAGATCAGTCCTCCGTACCGGGGCAGCCAGCTCGCACCAAGCGTCCGGGCCAACTCGTTGATGCGGTCTGCTTGCGGCTGCGCGGCGTGATGCTTCCACAGTTTGACGTAGGCGTGCGGACGGTCGGCGAACTGTTCCAGCTCGTTGAGCGGAATCCCCTCCGCTGTCACCGGAATCATGGTGCAGGCAGTGAAATCAGTTCCGATGCCGACGATGTCGGCCGCGTCGACTCCTGCCGCTTCGATGGCGGCCGGAACAGCGTGACGCAGCACGTCGACGTAGTCGGACGGAACCTGCAGGGCCCAATCCGGTGGCAGGTGACGACCGCCGACTGGCAGTTCCCGGTCGATGACACCGTGGGCGTACTCGTGAACGGCCGATCCGAGTTCGCGGCCGTCGGACACCTGGACCACCACCGCCCGGCCGGACAGGGTGCCGAAGTCGACCCCGATCACCAGGGCTTGTTGGTCGTTCACCGTCATCGGTGCCTCTCTCGCCGCATGGTGACCGGCAGTAGGCCCGAAACCGGTTGAATGCATTGTTAACGTTCACAGTGGCATGCGTCAAGTGTCCTGGGCAAGAAAAGTTAGGAGGTGGATGGGGCGGTGCTCTCCCGAAAGATCAACTGCGGCGCAATGGGGGCCGGATCGTCCAATCCCCCGTTCAGTGCCGACAGCAAAATGTCGATGCATTGCCGCCCGAGGGCGTCGAAATCCTGCTTGACGGTGGTCAGACCGGGGATGAAATGAGCCGATCCGGGGATGTCGTCGAACCCGACCACAGAGACCTGTTGCGGCACAGAGACTGCCTTGTCGTGAAGCGCCCGGATGACACCGAGCGCCATCAGGTCGTTGGCAGCGAAGATTGCCGTGGGCAATGTCGTGGAAGCCAGAAGTTGTCCGGCGGCGTAACCGCTGGCCGCTGTCCAATCCCCCGGGATTGGTGGAATCGGGTCGAGACCGGCCGCCTCCATCTCGCGCAGCCAACCCCGCTGCCGGGCGGCGGCGTCGAACCACTCCATCGGCCCGCTGACGTGAACGATCGACCGATGACCCTGATCCAGCAGATGACGCACGGCCAGTCGAGCCCCACCCTCTTGATCGACGGAGGTGATGTGCAGACCGGGCGATGGCTGGGTGTCGGCCGCCACCATCACCACCGGAACCTTCGCGACCAGCGGGTCGGCGGCATGCGCCAGCGCGGCTTCCGGCGCGATCACCACGATGCCCTCCACCGCCTGATCGGTGAAGTATTCGAAAGCGCTTGCCACCAATGCATTTTTGACACTGCCGAGACCCGCCAGGCTGACGTAGTAGCCGGCCGCCCTGGCTGCGCTCTCGACCGCGATCAGCGTACTGCTCGGTCCCCAGAGAGTGGACCCACTGGTGATCACACCGATCATCGACGAGCGCCTGGTGACCAGAGCCCGCGCCGCATTGTTCCGCCGGTAACCCAACTCCGCGATCGCTGCGGTCACCCGCTCTCTGGTCTCCTCCCGCACGTTCGGCAGACCGTTCAGGACCCGTGACACTGTCTGATGAGAGACACCGGCCCGACGGGCGACGTCATGCATCCCGGGCGCACGGTCCCGCTCCGAATGGCTCATCGTCGGCCGAGGTATGTCAATGGCGAGGGCATGGCCTCCATCAGGGTGGCCCCGCTCTCGACTGATAGTTGTTCTGCCTGGGCAGGTTGGTGACATCCGGCGTGCGATGACCTGGCAGGAGACCTGGTCGCGCAGTCTCAGCCGATGGTAGTTGCAACGATGCGGAACCTCGACAGCGCCGCCGTCCGCGGGAGTGCCAACTGGCTTGTATCCGTTGAGCTCAGCGGCGCTGAAATTACGCCACAGAAACCGGGTTTCACCCGCTCCGCTCATTCACCGGACCGGCCGGCGGGCACGAGGACATGGGCGCGAGTCGACAGGCGATTCATCACTGCGGCCGCGAGGGTGAGCGCAAGAACGACCCCGGTCAAAGCAAGAACTGCAGTGGTCAGGTTCGCTTCCGTGGCCATCAGGCCCGCCGCGACCGTCGGAAGTGACGCACCCAGATAGACAGTCACAAACAAGGCCGAACTGACTTGGGCGCGTTTCACCGGCGGGCACGCGTCGAGCACTCGGCCCATTCCGAGGCGCAAATTGACCCCAACGCCCAGTCCGCAAATGAGTACCGCGGACAGCAGCAGGAGGAACGAGCGCGCCAACGTCGCGGCACCCAGGAGCAGGGCGGCGGCCGGAAGCAGTGCGAGCGCGCCTGCCCTCACGCGCGTCGGCGTGGCGGCGGACACGGCCAATTGACCGATCGCAGCGGCGGCGAACAAAGCGAAAGTGACCAGGCCAACGGTCAAAGACCCGGGCCGATGCAACTGCTGGACAAGAATTGAGCCGGTCAAAGCGGTCAAGAACCCCAATAGGGCGAACGCCGCAACAAATGTCGCGGCGGTCGCCCTGAATGTGGACCGTACCTGCGGCGGCAGCGCACCCAGACCCGGCGTGAACGCCCCACGCAGATCATCGTTACGCAGGACGGTTTCCGGAACTCTCAGAACCCACAGCAAAGCCACCGGACCGAGCAGAATTAAACCGACCCCATACGGAAGGGCTAGGGGATGGGGCAAAAACTGGGCCGCCACACCGGCCAGAACTGCCCCGACGGCCTGACCGCCCAGATTGGCGACCACTGCAAAAATATGGGCTCGTCCAGCGTTGTTGTCAGCACCCAGATCGACCAGATACACCGTCGTCGAACCGATCATCAATCCGGCAGCGAATCCGATCACCGCCCGGCCCACATACAGCCCAGCCGTCTGCGGCTCGGTGAGCAGCACCACCTCGCCCAGCGCGGCCGCAGCGACTGCCATCAGCAGAACGGGCCGACGGCCCAGATGATCGGAGACCCTCCCGAACATCGCCAGGGTCGCCAGCACCACAACGGCGTAGACGCCATAGATCGCGGTCACGTCCAAGGACGAAAGACCCAACTGCTTCTCATAGATCGGATACAACGGTGTCGGCAGCGCAGTCGCCACCATCACCGCCAGAAAGGCATAGGCCACCACCACCTGGTTACGGAGACGCGCTGCACTCACTGCCTCAGTATTCCGCTCGGCGGTGGTCCGTATGGCCGAGTTGCAACGTAGCGAGCACACCGTGGTACAGATCGCAGGTGCTGTACGTCGGCGACCTCTCCGGTTCTACGTCGACGGGTCTTGTCACGAGGAGAGTGCCTCGACCGGTTCGAGGATGGGCACCCGGGCGCGGCGGAGTTCGTCGACTCGAACCAAGCACACGCCACCGATGATCAGCGCCCCACCGGCGAGCTGGATCGGCGTCGGCAGCTCGTCGAGCAGCAGCCAGGCGAACAACACCGCGAACAGCACTTCGGTGAGGCCGAGAAAGGACGCCAGGGTGGCGCCCAACGCGCGCGCGGCGGTCACCCCAACCGCGTAGGCCAATGCAGCAGCGATGACCGACAGCCCTGCAATGGGCACCCACCAGGGCAAATGCGCGCCGGCGAGCTGAACAGTCGACGAGCCCGCACCAAACGGCAGCACTCCGATCAGTCCGAACAGCAACAAGACCACGGCTCCGATGCCCATGCCGACCCCGGCCATGGCGACCGGCGGTAGGGCGTCCTCACTGCGCGCCGAAACCACGAAGAACACGGCGAGCCCGACGGCAGCCCCCAAACCCCAGAGCACACCGACGGGATCGAGCCTCGTGCCGCCGAACAGGTCGAGCACGAGCGCCAGACCCGCCACAGCGACCACCGAGCCGGCTACGGTCAAACGGTGCGGAATGCGGCCGTGTCGCGCCCACATCCAACCGACGACAAGCACCACCCCGAGATACTCGAGCATCAAGGCGACGCCGACGGAAAGGCGTTGCACAGCGTTGAAGTAGAAAACCTGGGCACAGGCGACCGCGAAAACGCCGTAGAGCACGACGACCTTGCGCCCGGCCCATAGGATCCCCCAATGCCCGCGAAGAGCGAGGAAGCTGGGAACCCCGAGAATCGACGCACCGAGGGCGATGCGGATCAGCACCACCAGCGCCGGCGTCCAGCCGGCCGCGATCAGGGAGCCGCCGAACGCACCGGACGATCCGAACGATGCGGCGGACAGCACCGCCAACCCCATGCCTGATCCAGTTCCCCGTACCGTCGCTGCCATCGCCTCCGCGTCTCGCTTTCCCGATCACATCGTCATTAGTCATAGATCGTTAGACTAGTGACGGTACGTCGACCGTAGTTAGGAGTCAACATGCTTTTCACTCATGACACCGAGGTCGCACTGGCGGCTGCCGCAGCGTGGGTGAACACCAGCGGCGACCTCGAACATCTTCCAGATGTCGCGGCCCTCGACGCGTTCGTCGCAGCGTGGGGATGGACCGGCTCCCGAACGCACGATGAGGCAGAACTCTCAGCGGTACAGAACCTCCGACCGCGGCTGCGCGAGATCTGGGAGCTCGATCGGGAAGGTGTCGTGGCGCTGATCAATGAGCTACTCCTGGAATTCCACGCGCTTCCGCAGTTGGTCCGGCACGACGAGTGGGACTACCACCTGCACGCCACACCTAGCGCAGCGCCGCTGGCCGCTCGGATGGCGGTCGAAGCTGCGATGGCCATCGTGGACATGGTCCGGACGGACGAGCTCAGCAGGTTGCGAATCTGCGGCAACGACGACTGCGCTGACGTGCTGGTCGACCTCTCGCGCAATCGATCCAAGCGCTACTGCGACCTGACCTGCAGCAACCGGGCGGCGGTCCGGGCGTACCGATCACGTGGTACCGGCCGCCTAGCGCCGGCTACCGCCGTTCGCTGACGCAGCTTGGAGTCCGAAGTCGCAGGGTCGGGCACGACCAGAGTGACGCCGAGGTCGGTCGGTCGGTCGAGGTTGGTGTGCGGCCGCCATCAACCCTGCCGCCCCCCCCATTCGACCGCACTGCTACATCGGTCAGCAGCGGCCCATTGTGCGCGACTCGCTGCCGGTCCGACCGCACCACGTCGCGCGAGTAGGGCCGATAACATTCCTTGCGATAGCGCAAGTCTTGTTGAATACTGACGATGTACGCGGATCGTCTTGACCTCACCGGCTCATCCGGCACCGCGAGGCCGGCGTCCCGTGGTGGCGCGTCCTTTTCCGGTTCCGAGCCGGGCGAACAAGGAGGTCAACGAATTGGCCAGTCAAGTGAGTGCGGAAATCGGTGGGCCGGCTGGGCTGGGCAGACAGCGATGGGCCCGGCTGCTACCGATTTCGTTCGTGACGTACAGCATCGCCTACCTGGACAGATCCAACTACTCCCTCGCCGTCGCCGGCGGGATGAAGAACGATCTGAACATCACCAGCGGCGTCGCCGCCCTGATCGGGGCCGCGTTCTTCATCGGCTACTTCTTGTTCCAGGTGCCCGGGAGCCTTTACGCCGAACGCAAGAGCGTGAAGACGCTGATTTTCTGGACTCTAATTCTATGGGGTTTGCTGGCCTCGCTGCAAGGGGTACTCCACAGCGTCGTCCTTCTCATCGTTGTCCGATTCCTGATTGGTGTCGTCGAGGCTGCGGTGCTCCCGGCGATGGTCATCTTCCTGAGCCACTGGTTTACCAAAAAGGAACGCGGCCGGGCCAATACCTACCTCATTCTGGGCAATCCGGTCACCGTGCTCTGGCTGTCCGTGGTCTCCGGATATCTGATCCAGGCCACCTCGTGGCGTGGCATGTTCCTGATCGAGGGCATTCCGGCAATCATCTGGGCTTTCATCTTCCGCGCTCTGGTCGCCGACCGACCCAGCGACGCGAAATGGCTGAATGTTCCGGAGCGGCAGGCGGTCGAGGCGGCCCTGGAGAACGAGCAGGCGGCATTGCCGCCGGTCAACCACTGGGGGGCCGCCCTCAAGTCCCGGAACGTCGTGTTGTTGTCAGTGCAGTACCTGTTGTGGAGCGTTGGCGTCTACGGGTTCGTGTTCTGGCTACCCACCATCGTCAAAGCCGGCTCGGGTCAAGGAATCGGCGCGACCGGCCTGATTTCAGCCATCCCGTATGCCCTCGCCGTTGTTTTGATGTTGGTCAACAGTCGTCTCTCGGATCGCTCCGGTCATCGGACTGCGTTCGTCTGGCCATGGCTGTTGGCCGGCGGTGTCGCCTTCTACGGCTCATACCTGCTAGGTCCCAACCACTTCTGGCCGTCGTTCGTGCTGCTGGTGATCGCCGGCGGCTGCATGTACGCACCCTATGGGCCGTACTTCGCCAACATCAGCGAATTTCTACCGGCCAACGCAGCCGCCCCGGCAATCGCCACGATCAACTCTGCCGGTGCCATCGGCGGCTTCGCCGGAAGCTACCTGGTCGGCTGGCTCGACGGCACCACCGGGTCGAACTCTGCATCGTTCCTGATGATGAGCATCTGCCTGGTTTTTGCCGCCGGAATTATGCTGCTGGTTCACGGATCGGCCGCCAAGCCAGCAATCGAACTACAGCACACGACCTGAACGATTCTCGACAGCCACATGGCAATCCACGTTCAGGTCCCGTTCCGGCAGGATCGGCAGTTCTGTGAAGCGCCATCAGACGGCGATTAACATTTCGGCGGCGATCGGTCTCCTGCTCAGCCAGTCGTGCTGTTCGCGCCGTCCTCGAGATGGCCGGTGTAGCGCCGCGACCAGGAATCGTCGCCACTGATTGTCACCGAAACGTCGTACCAGCCGCTGCTCGACGCGAGCGGGTCCAGTAGATGTGTCGTGTGGCCGTGGGCGGGCACCGAGTAGCGCTTCGCATGGTGCTTCGAATAATTGTTCGACACGACGGTGAAGGTCAGGGTTTTCGCACCGCTGTTGGTCAGCTCGAGCGCCAGCTTGGGTTTCGGGCCGAACTCCACGCGGTAGTACACCGCACGCACCTGCGCAGCGTTGTGAACGTTGACGTCACCGGTGAATTGGCGCAGGAACCGGTTCGGCCCCACGACCGTGAGGTCGTACTTGCCGCCCCCGCTGCCCGCGCCGATGTCGACCCGCCCAGGCACGGTCTTGTTGGTCGTCGCATGCGACGGATCCACGGTGTACTGCCCCGGAAATCTTGTCGGGTATTCGGCGAGCGGCTGGATGAGAGCCGCGTTGTTGTAAACGGCGAAATGGCTGGCTTTACGAACGTGCGGCCCGCTGTTGCTGAACGACAGGTTTGCGTGGACCGCCCCGTTGCGGCCGAAGGTAAATCCGTCCAGGTTCGCGTTGGGTTGATAAGGCAACGGCCGTGCCCGCTTGGTGCCCGGTTCCTGCGGCGGCATCGCGTTGGTGGTGGCCTGCGGGTGGTAGGAGCCTCCCGCGGGATCGCCAATCACGGTGGTGCTGGGCAACTTCGGCAGGCCGAAGACCGGCGAGTGGAAGTCGAAGGCGTCGGTCAGGTCGCCGCAGACCTTGCGTCGCCACGCGCTGATGTTCGGGCAGACGGCAGGTGCGCCGAGCGCGCCGGTCCACTTCTCGAGAAACTGGATGACCGAGGTGTGATCGGAAACCTCGGAAGTCACCCAGCCGCCGCGAGTCCAGGGCGAGATCAGGATCAGCGGAACGCGGAACCCGAGTCCGACAGGCATGGGCTGCGTGACACCGTAGGTCGCAAGTGGGCCGGAGATCTCCTGATAGAACTCGTCTTTCGTCCCCGGTGACGGCACGGGCGGCGGAACGTGATCGAACTGGCCGTCGTTCTCGTCGTAGTCCAGGACGACCAGGGTTGAGTTGAAGACGTGCGGATCGGCGTTGAGTGCCTCTAGAACGCTGTTCACGTAGTACGCGCCGTCGTTCGGGGCGCCGTCGGGATGCTCGGAGAAGGCCTGGTTGGGAACCACCCAGGAAACGCGCGGCAGCGTACCGGCCGCTACATCGGCCTTGATCGCGTTGGTGAGGTTGTCGGCATTGGCACGCAGGCCGGTGAGCGGCTCTGGAACGTTGGCGACACCGTTGTCGTACAAAACGTTCCCCGGCGCGGGAGTGCCGCCCTGGGTGGGGTCGTACCGGGCGAAGTTCTTGAAGTACTCGAGTGCGTTGTCGCCGTAGTCGTCCTCGCACTGATAAACCTTCCAGCTGACGCCGGCCTTCTGCAGCGTCTCCGCGTAGGTCTCCCACAGCAGATTCTTGCCCAGCTCGTCGCCACCGTTGTAGGCGACGAAGCTGCTGGACTCCTGCTTGGCGTCGATCGTTCCGCTGAACAGGTACGTCCGGTTCGGGCCTGTCGCGCTGAGCACAGAGCAGTGATACGCGTCCCCGACCGTATAGGCGTCCGCGAGGGCGTAGTGGAACGGAATATCGGTCCGGTTCAGGTAACCCAGGGTCGTCGAGCCCCCCTTGGCGAACACCCAGCCGTTCATCAGGCCGCCGAACCAGGCGCCGTGCTGATCATCCCAACTGTGGGACGTCCCGCCATATCCCTGAGCGCCCACCTCCGAACTGGGTGGCCGGTGCTCTGCTGGGTAGGCCGATACCGGGGCATCACTGAGATGCCAGGGATATTGGGTGGTGGTGACAGGAGCGCCCGGAGCTGTCGTCGGCTGTTGGAACACCGACAGGCCACCGGGAAGCGTGATGGTTGAACGGTCGCCGAACCCGCGCACACCCTTGAGCGAACCGAAGTAGTGATCGAAGCTCCGGTTCTCCTGCATCAAGATCACGACGTGCTTGATGTCCCGAAGGTCCCCGCACCGTCGAGGTCTGACCGACGACGTCGAGGATGCCTCCGCGTCGTTGGCGGGCAATGACACTCCGACAACGGCGGCTGCTGCGGCTGCGCCGAGGAAACCTCTACGCGAAAATTCGGACATGCAGAAAACCTCCGGCAGGGTGGAAAGCGCGTAAACGGACCATCGACACGATATCTGCGCCCGACACCATCCAGATGGAATCCAACTGAACGCGCACCGAACCCATCGACAACCATCGGTCGAATGCGTTTCGGACCAACAACCAAGACTCCGAGAAACGCTGCGCATTCCCGTTGGATGCCGTGAGGCGGCTACCCCCCCATCCACCCTTCTTGTCGACGTGGGTCACCCGGATCGTTCTCAGCCAGGCGACCCAGCAATGCCCGACCAGGCACCGAGGCGCACACTGGACGTCGGCTCGGTGCGGTGCCCGGGCCAGCCTGTCGCGAGGAGGTTCGCAATGCCACTGAGCAGAACCATCGCCCGGCTCAACCGGGTCGGCCTGAACCGGGTCACCCGGCACATCGCACCCTGGGCGCCGGGCTTCGGCGTGGTCGTGCACCGCGGACGCAAGTCCGGGAAGACTTTCCAGACTCCGGTCAACGTTTTCGTCCGCGGCGACCACTACATCTTCGCCCTCACCTACGGGTTGGACTCGGACTGGGTCCAGAACGTCCGCGCAGCCGGCGGATGCGACCTGCAGAGCCGGCGGACCACCCTGCACCTGACCAATCCCCGCATCGACCACACTCGCACCCGACCCGACCTACCGCTTCTCGTCCGCTCAATTCTGCGAATGACAAACGTGCATGACTTTCTGAGTCTCCAAACTCAAGGGGAAATTCGTACTCCAGTTCCCAAACACCGCCGATAAATTCCAGCCTGGCCGAACTGTGGTGCATTTGCTATTGCAGCCAAGAGCGGTCCCGACAGGTCGCCTTGGCGCGCCGACCGGTCTTCGTCGGCGGCTCCGCTTTCTCAGCGGTTGCTCGGCGACGGGGCACCCGGCTGCGCCAAGGCGTGTTGGGGGCTGCGGTTGAGATGCGGTATCGCGGCCGGATGGCTTTTCCCCAATGCCGATCGACTGCCGCGATCGGCCTTCACCGCACTCCGACGAGGTTGAATCGGACACCATGGTCGGGGCCCCTGTTGTGTACGGTGAGTGACCGATCCCGGCGTTGGAGCGAACTCTGGCTGTCCATTGCCAATTCGTTGCGCTCTCGCGTCATCCCCCCTACCGTCGAAGCTGTATCCAACATCCGGTGAACCCTCGCCCCCGCGCCCACGGTCGCCCGGTGTCGTAGCTCGACGAGAAGCTGAGACGGAGGGCGGTCGACGATGACCCGTTCAGTGATCCTTCCGGCCTCGCTGCCCGCCGAACAGCACTGTGATGACAGTCCGATCGCGGCTGTGCGGGATTCTCGCCAGAGGCCACCATAAATATGGAATGACCTGTTCTGCACCGCAGTTCGTCGACGATTCGAAACGAATATCTAAAAACCAATTGCGAGCAGGTGACTTTCACCGAGTTCCTGCCGCAACAAATCTTCATATCGTCCGGAAGGACTCACCGTGCTTTTACGATCCAGAATGCCGGTCATGTTTGCGTGCCTTCTGTTGACAGCTCTCGGCGCGAGCGTCACGGCAACCACCAGTTCAGCGGCAACCGACAGTTGGTCGACCACATTTCAGGACGACTTCAGCGGTAGTGGGCTGCCGAACCCGGCGAATTGGACTCTCGATCTCGGCACCTCGTATCCCGGCGGCCCCGCTCAGTTCGGCACCGGCGAAGTGGAGACCTTGACCAACAAGCCGGCCAACGTCGATGTCCGCAATGGGAGCCTGTACATCACCCCACAGCGAGACTCGGCCGGCAACTGGACGTCCGCCCGAATGGAGACGAATCGGGCCGACTTCAAACCGGCCGCGGGCGGCACCATGCAAGCTACCGGCCGGATCCAGATGCCCGACGTACTCGGCGCTCAGGCGGAAGGATACTGGCCCGCGTTCTGGATGCTGGGCAGTCCCTACCGTGCGGACAGATGGTCATGGCCTGGCATCGGCGAGTTCGACATCATGGAGAATGTCCAAGGAATCAACAAGAACTGGGCGACTCTGCACTGCGGGACCTGGGGCGGCCCTTGCCATGAGCCGGACGGAATTTCCAACAACGGAATGACGTGCCCCGGCGCCACCTGCCAGTCCGCCTTCCACCTCTACAGCTTCCAGTGGGATCGCAGCGGGCCGATCGACCAGTTGCGTTGGTATACCGACGGTCAGCTCACCCACAAGGTCGACCAGGATGAGGTGCCCGCCGCCACCTGGACTCAGATGACAGTGCACGCCGGATACTTCATGATTCTCAACGTCTCGGTGGGCGGTGCCTTCCCGGACAAGCTCGGCGGCGGACCGACTGCCGCAACGTTGCCTGGTGTGCCGATGATCGTTGATTATGTGCAGGTCCAGTACAAGGGTGGAGCCGGCGGGGGCACCTCGACGGTACCTACGGCACCGACTACTCCCACGACGACGCCGACAGTTCCGCCGGCTACAACATCGACTACCGGATCGACTGCTGGAACCACCACCGCGCCCAGCGTCACAGCACCGGCCGGAACCGCTCCGTCGAATTTGACGGTCACCTCGACCACCGCGACCTCGATCACTCTGGGGTGGAAAGGAAGCGTCGGTGCCGTCTACGACGTTCTGCGGTCCGGCGTCCGCATCGCCACTGTGACCGCGACGGCGTTCACCGATGCCGGTCTGAACAAGAACACGCCCTACCTTTATTCGGTGCGGGCCAATGGCATCACCACGCCGCAGGTCATCGCGACGATCAGTGACGTCACGACAACAACGACGACGCCACCGCCGACTGCAACGTCAGTGCCGTCGGCGACCACGAGCACGTCGGCGAACTCCGCCGGGCCCTCGAATCTGCACTCCACCGGTTCCACGGCCACCGCTATCTCCCTGGTCTGGACGGGCTCTGCGACGGCGAGCTACAACGTCCTCCGATCAGGCATTCGCATCGCGACGGTGACCGGCACGCATTTCACAGATATCGGCCTGAACCGGAATACGCCGTACATATATTCCATACAGGGCAACGGCATCACCACGCCACCAGTGACGGTGAACATCCCCTGAGTCACCCCTGAGCGCCGACACAGATGATCCGCTCAAAAGTTCCCGGCGACGGACGAGATATGTTGCTGGTCGACGGTTCACCGATGAGGCAGTGAGGAATCCGTGCCCCATGGCGTCAGGCGTGCAGTAGTTGGTTGGCCGAGCGCAGCACCGCCGGATCGAGCAGCAACTGTGGATCAAGGGTCGCGGTCGACCGAACCAAGATCACCGCGCTCTCTCCTGGCAGGAGGGTGATGAGTTGCTCGTCGACGACAGCCTCCGGGTCGACCTTGTCCGCCAGCAGAGCGAGGTCTTTCACCAGGACTTCCGCGGTCACGTGCACCTCGTAGCCGCTTGGAACAGCCGAAGCGGTGGCGTGCAGCGCAGGTTTGCGCAGCTCGGAGTCTTTGTCTTCGGCGAAGAAGTACCAGCCGCGAATCAGATCGGCCGCGACGTGGATCAGTTCCCGACCCGGGTGGTCCGGCTCTGCCACAGCGGCTTCGAGAATGATTGTGGTCGTGCTGCGCGGTGCAACCTCTATCGGCTCCCGCTGTTCGGCGAGGGTCAGGCCGTCGATGTCAAGCCTTCTCACGATACCGTCTGTGCTCCAGACGGTATCGGTATTGTTGATTGCCACCACTGCAGTTCCGGCCGGCCGGGGTTGGACGGTGAGAAGCCGGTCGGCATAGGCGTGTTCGAGTGCATAGAACAGCGGCTTGCGCCGCCCATTCCCGTCGATCGCAGCCCAGGAGGTGACCGGCCAACAGTCGTTGAGCTGCCAGACGACCGTGCCGGCGCACCGCGGAGCGCTGGATCTGAAGTGCTCGATCCCGAACTGCACGGCTCTGGCCTGATTGAGCGAGGTGGCCCAATGCCAGTCGCCGAAATTCTCCGGCGCGGGCAAATGCCGGATCAAACCCCGGGCGAGTTTGCCGTTTCCGTCGGCGGCCTTTTGGTGCAGCAACATTTGAGGAGAGTCCGCCGCCATGTGATCGGGGTCGATCGCCCTGATCAAGGTGGCCCAGGTGGGCGGACCCTGGAAGCCGAATTCGGACAGGAAGCGGGGTACGTATTCCCGGTAGCGGGTGTAGTCCTCCTGGTTCCAAACATCCCAGATGTGCATGGAACCGTGTGCGGGATCGTTCGGGTGCAGGTCCGAGGACGGCGAGAACGGGCTCGCCGGCGAGTAGGGCCGGGTTGGGTCGAGCTCGGCAAGAATGCCGGGGAGCACGGTGGTGTAGTAGCCCAATCCCCAGCTCTTATTCCCGAGTTGTTCCTTCCATCCCCAATCCCAGTAGCCCCAGATGTTCTCGTTGCAGCCGTTCCAGATCACCAAACTGCAATGGGACGACAGCCGGGTCACTGCCTCGCGAGCCTCTGCCACCACCTCACTGCGTAAGGGTTCCTCCTCGGCATAGGCAGCGCAGGCGAACAGGAAGTCCTGCCACACCAGAACGCCGAGTTCGTCGCAGATCCCATAGAAATCCTCGGATTCGTAGATGCCACCACCCCACATGCGGAGCAGGTTGATACCCGCTTCCGTCGACTGGGAGATCCGCTGGAGGTAACGACCGTGATCGACGCGGTGCGGAAAACAGTCATCCGGGATCCAGTTCGCGCCCAACGCGAAGATATCCTTGCCATTGACCCGGAGGGTGAATGGCGTGCCGTCGTCATCAGCTGCGGTGTCGACCTCTAAGCGGCGAAAACCGATCTGTTTGTGCCAGCTGTCCTGGGTCTGCTCGGCGTGGGTCACGGTCACCTGCAGAAGGTGCAGCGGCTGGGCGCCATAGCCTCTCGGCCACCAGAGTTGCGCATCGTCGACGTGCAGGTCGACCACGGCGGTTGATTGGCCAGCGGGCACCTCGATGTCGGACATCACCCCTGCCAGGTCGGCCCGGATCATCGCAGGTCCACTTCCCTCGGCCCACTCCAAATCTACCTGCACGGCGATGTCTGCCGTGTTGAAGCCGTCAGAATCGCCGGGCGGCTGCCTCACGGTGACAAGTGGTCGAACTCCGGCGACCCGCACATGCCGCCATCGATCCAGGAACACCGGCTTCCAGATACCTGCCGTGACAAGTTCCGGACCCCAGTCCCAGCCGTAGTTGCAGGCCATTTTCCGAATGGAATTGAAGGGATGATTGTTGGCGTGCGGGCGGGGCCCAAGCTCTTCGGCTGCCTTCTCTGCGGCTTCCAGGGGGGCATCGAACGTGACAGCGATGACGTTGTCGCCCGCGAGCAGGAAATCCTTGACGTCAAAACGGTAGCTGCGGTGCATGTTCTTCGTCCTGGCCAATTCCCGGCCGTTCAATTCGATGCGCGCCACCGTGTCCAGACCCTCGAACACCAGGTCGACGCGCTCGTCCGCCACCACAACTTTCGCGCTGAAAGTGGTGGTGTACTGCCAATCCGTGTGCCCAATCCATCGCAGTCGATCCTCGTGGTCGGCCAGGTACGGGTCGGGGATCAGCCCAGCTGCGAGCAGATCGGTGTGCACGCAACCCGGCACCTGAGCCGGTGTGTCGCGCCCGACGATGGGAAATCCCGCAGTGAGAGCGGCTGGCTCGGCAATAGCACGAAGCGTCCAGTGCGTGGGCAGGGCAATCTTCACAGGTACCAATCCTTCAACGGAAGTAAATGAGGAGAAGGACGGTCGTCGAACAGCCGTCTTTCATGAACGCCTCTCCGGTTCTTTCTCAGCAGGATGTCAGGACATCTACCCGGCGATCTCCGTGCTGATGAGCACCGTTGGTCGCGCATCCACCGTAATCCTCACGTCAATCTGCTGCGGCGTCCGCCTCCGCTGTGCCGGACCACAACCGCGCCCCAGGTGCCGTTCCGGCAGTACACCTCCACCACCGTCTGCCGCGGGCGGAGTCCCGCCGCGGCGGGTCCAGTTCCGAGAGCCCGATGCCCCGACGAGGCGGCACGGTCCCGGTAGGTGCCCGGGCTCCCCCGCACACCGCCGTCCGCGTTTCCGAGCGTGCGACGGCGGGATTCCGTCGTGCGGAGCGCGAACCGGGCGCCCAGAGCGGTCAGGAATCGAGAAGCGCGAATCGTGGAGCTGCAGTTAGCGTGATTTCTATCCACCACCACGATCTCAGGAGTGAACATGACCGGCTCTTCCACGCAGGGAATCAAGACCGTGCTGCATCCCGTTTCCGACCTGGCGGCGGCCAAGGCGGTGTACGCCGCTCTGCTCGGGGTCGAGCCGCAGACCGACACGCCCTACTACGTCGGCTTCGAGGCAGCGGGTCAGCAGATCGGGCTGGTACCGAGCGGTGGACCGCAGAGCCCGAGGACTCCGGTCGCCTACTGGCACGTGAGCGACATCGAGGCGAAGCTGGCCGAGGTGACCGCTGCAGGCGCCGCCGTGAAGGATGCCCCGAACGACGTCGGTGGTGGCCGCCTGGTCGCCACCTTCACCGACCCCGACGGCAACGTCCTCGGGCTGATCCAGGACCAGTGAGTGCCGCCCGGCGAGGCGTTGCTGATGGCCGCGCCCGACCGCTGGATAGTCTGACGCCGCGGGCGGGTTCGCCGAACGGCTGGACGGTCCGCCGAACAGATCGAGAGATGGAGGCACCGATGCGCAATGCCACGAAGACGGACACGCAATCGCCTGCGCCGCACGCCGCCGACGGCCATGATCTGATCCGGGTGACCGGCGCGCGGGTGAACAATCTCAAGGATGTCAGCGTCGAGATCCCGAAGCGCCGGCTGACGGTTTTCACCGGCGTCTCCGGCTCTGGCAAGAGCTCGCTGGTGTTCGGCACGATCGCCGCAGAGTCGCAGCGGATGATCAACGAGACCTACAGCGCCTTCGTGCAGGGTTTCATGCCGACTCAGGCGCGGCCTGATGTGGACGTGCTGGACGGATTGACAACTGCGATCATCATCGACCAGGAGCGGATGGGAGCCAACACCCGCTCCACGGTCGGCACCGCCACCGATGCGAATGCGATGCTCCGCATTTTGTTCAGCAGGCTGGGCAAGCCGTACATCGGCTCACCGCAGGCGTTCTCGTTCAATGTCGCCTCGATCAGCGGAGCGGGCGCCGTCTCCATCGAGCGCCACGGGCAGACCGTCAGGGAGCGTCGCAGCTTTTCCATCACCGGCGGGATGTGTCCGCGCTGCGAGGGCCGGGGGTCCGTCACCGACATCGACCTGACGGCGCTGTACGACGACAGCAAGTCCCTGAACGACGGTCCGTTCACCATTCCCGGATACAGCATGGACGGCTGGTTCGGCCGGATCTTCATCGGTTCCGGCCTTTTCGACCCGGACAAGGCGATCCGCAAATACACCAAGCGGGAGCTGGCCGACCTGCTGTACAAGGAACCGACCAAGATCAAGGTCGAGGGCATAAACCTCACCTACGAGGGGCTGATCCCGAAGATCCAGAAGTCGATGCTGTCGAAGGACGTCGACTCGTTGCAGCCCCACATCCGCGCCTTCGTGGAGCGGGCGGTGACTTTCACACTGTGCCCCGAGTGCGGCGGAACTCGGCTGTCCGAGGCGGCCAGGTCGTCGAAGATCAAGGGCACCAACATTGCTGACGCCTGCGCGATGCAGATCAGCGACCTCGCGGTGTGGTTGCGCGGCGTCGGCGAACCGTCGGTAGCGCCACTGCTCGAGACGCTGCGGCACACCCTCGACTCGTTCGTCGAGATCGGGTTGGGTTACCTCGCGCTCGACCGGCCGTCGGGCACGCTGTCGGGCGGCGAGGCACAGCGCATCAAGATGATCCGCCATCTCGGCTCCTCCCTCACCGACGTCACCTATGTCTTCGACGAGCCGACGATCGGGCTGCACCCCCACGACATCGAGCGGATGAACAGCCTGCTGCTACAGCTGCGCGACAAGGGGAACACGGTGCTGGTCGTGGAACACAAGCCGGAGGCGATCGCGATCGCCGACCACGTCGTCGATCTCGGCCCCGGTGCCGGCGCTGCCGGTGGCGAGGTGGTTTTCGAGGGCACCCTCGACGGGCTGCGGGCCAGTGGCACGCTGACCGGGCGGCATCTTGACGACCGGGCGTCGTTGAAGACGTCTCTGCGGAAACCGTCGGGAGTGCAGGAGGTGCGCGGCGAAAGTTCCCACAACCTGCAGGACGTCGATGTCGACATCCCGCTCGGTGTGCTCGTGGTGCTGGCCGGCGTGGCCGGGTCGGGAAAGAGCTCGCTGGTCCAGGGCTCGGTGTCCGGCCGGGATGGGGTGGTGACGGTCGACCAGGGCGCGATCAAGGGCTCGCGGCGCAGCAACCCGGCCACCTATACCGGACTGCTCGACCCGATCCGCAAGGCCTTCGCGAAGGAGAACGGCGTGAAGCCGGCGCTGTTCAGTTCCAATTCTGAGGGTGCCTGCCCCAACTGCAACGGCGCCGGGGTCATCTACACCGACCTGGCGATGATGGCCGGGGTGGCGACCGTCTGCGAGGTGTGCGACGGGAAGCGATTCCAGGCCGAGGTCCTCGAATACACTCTCGGCGGCAAGGACATCAGCGAGGTGCTCGCGATGTCGGTGATCCAGGCGGCTGAGTTCTTCGGCGACGGTGACGCGAAGATACCTGCGGCGCACAAGATCCTCAACCAACTGGCCGACGTCGGGCTCGGTTACCTCAGCCTCGGCCAGCCCCTCACCACGCTGTCCGGCGGCGAGCGACAGCGGCTCAAGCTGGCGACCCGAATGGCAGACAAGGGAGGCATTTACGTTCTCGACGAGCCGACCACCGGCCTGCACCTGGCCGACGTGGAAAACCTACTCGGGCTGCTCGACCGGCTCGTCGACTCCGGCAAGTCAGTTGTCGTCATCGAGCATCACCAGGCGGTCATGGCGCACGCCGACTGGATCATCGACCTCGGCCCCGGCGCCGGCCACGCCGGCGGCCGGATCGTTTTCGAAGGAACACCGCAGGCACTCGTCAAAGCTCGCTCGACCCTCACCGGTGAGCACCTGGCGGCCTATGTCGGCGGCTGACGGCCGAGTCACGCGGGCATGCTAAGCCTCGAAAAGACCGTGAAAGGACGCACCCCGATGTGCTTCTGTGGCACCATCTTCCTGGTGACCAGCAGTTCCTCCTCGTCGCAGCACCTGCGCGATCTCGCGCTGTTACGCCGTGTCCGCGACCGGATGGATCGGGAGTACGCGAAGCCGCTGGACGTCGAGTCGCTGGCCCGCGGCGTCCACCTGTCGGCCGGGCACCTGAGCCGCGAGTTCCGGCTCGCCTACGGCGAGTCCCCGTACAGCTACCTGATGACGCGGCGGATCGAACGCGCGATGGCGCTGTTGCGTCGTGGCGATCCGAGCGTCACCGACGTCTGTTTCGCGGTCGGTTGCTCGTCGCTGGGCACTTTCAGCACCCGCTTCACCGAGTTGGTCGGTGTGCCGCCCAGCGTCTATCGGCGCCAGGCGGCCATGACGGCAGAGATACCGTCGTGCGTGGCGAAACAGGTGACCAGACCGATCAGGAATCGAGAAGCACCGGTTCCCGAGCCGCACCTACTGTGACGACTATGGATATCACGATTCACGCGAGCTTCCTCCCGCAGGACGACCCGGACGCCGCGATTGCCTTCTATCGCGACACGCTCGGCTTCGAGGTCCGCAACGACGTCGGTTACGGCGGGATGCGCTGGATCACGGTGGGCCCGCCCGACCAGCCCGGAACTTCCATCGTTCTGCACCCGCCGGCAGCCGACCCGGGCATCACCGACGACGAGCGCCGCACCATCACCGAGATGATGGCCAAGGGAACCTACGCCATCATCACCCTGGCAACAGCCGACCTCGACGGCACCTTCGCGCGGCTGCAGGCCGGCGGCGCCGACGTGGTCCAAGAGCCGATCGAGCAGCCGTACGGGGTTCGGGACTGCGCCTTCCGCGACCCCGCGGGCAACTTGATCCGCATCAACCAGCGGCGCTGAGTGAGCAGCCCGTGGGGCTGGAACTGATGAGTGGAGCACAGTGGACGACGACCCGATCATGCCAGAGATCCACGACCCGGAATGGGCCAAGCGGATGGCTGCTATCGAGGCGGACTTCCGCAAGGCGGATCGACGCCGAGTGTCGTCCAAAGCGCTCGCCCAGCCGCCCCGACGGCCGCGGCGATTCCGCGCCGCGAACCTGTGGGTCGGGATCATCGTGGTGGCAATCGCCTATGCTGCCATTGCAAAGCCATGGGGTACCGAACAAGTGCCCGTCGCCAACGCCCCGCTTCCCATCGCCACCCAGACCGACATCGGCGTCGCGTCAACGCCTTCGGCCGAGGCAACGTGGAGCGGAGCGAGCACGACGGACCCGTTTGCTGGAGGTCCGGCGCAATCTTGGCCAACGGCTGACAAAGGAGTGATCATGCCGACGGCCACGAGAATCGGGCCGTACACCGCAGCGCAGGTCACCACCGCCCTGAATCTTGCCCGCCGATACATCCTCATGACAAGGACAGATCCACGAGTGTTGGTCGCTCATCAGGTACAACTTCTCACCGCGATGGTGGTCCCGGCGGAACTGACCGGCGGCAGGATCAGGGCCACCGGGAAAGATTCGATTGTCAATCCGACCCTACTGGCGCCCGGCAACGAACTGTCCGCCCCGATTCGGGTCAACGGCACGGTCAACGCCGCCTATCACCCCGACGGTGCCGGCAATCCCATGCTGCAGGTCACCACCAACCTCGTCTGGGCCTACCCGATCGTCCTGCACCCAGGGTTTGCTGCCAGCGGCGGAACCGTCGCAGTCATCCACGACCGCATGACGCTGGACCTCTACCCCTCAGACCGTGCATTGCGAAGCAAGGTGTTCGTCGAAGGCATCCGGCGATACGAGTCCAACATCGACTGCGAATATGCAGACCAACGCCTGCTGGGTCTCCCCCGCATCGACGACCCATCACGGATGCCCATGCCTTCGGGCACTATGCCCACGGGTAACCAGGCGTACAACCCTGACACCCCGCTCGACCTCGGCCGCAACTGCAGGTGAAGCCCACCGCACTGCTACCAACGCCAATTCCTACTTTCGGGGTCAGCTCTTCGTAGTCAACCGGTAGGGCGTGATTGCCGTAACCAGGTCGGCTGCGTCGAACGCGACCGAATCCTTGGCAGGGACCGTCACTGTGGCCCGGCCCCGGGAATCAACTGTCACTGTTGCGCCGGAACAGGAACCGAAACCGCGGTAACTGCTGAAGGTTCCGTGAATGACGTCGCAGTAGGTGCCCTTCCGCAGACCGGTGGAGAACGTGTGGGTCTGCGGCGTGTTGTGGTTGTTGATGGCGATCCAGGCCTTGGTACCGCGGCTGAACGCGATCAGATTGACACTGTCGTCGTACCAGTTGGCAACGGGAGCCCCCTGCGCATAATTGTGGAAGTCGACCAGATTGGCGACGCCGATACTGCGGTCGGTGCAGGCCCAACCGGTGTCGCAGTTGGTGTTGCTGACATACCCTTTGGTATTCGACGGCGGCGAGTCGTCGGAGGTGCTCCAGGTGAAGCTGGCGTACACCTCTGGTTTGCCGTAGCCGTAGGCCAGCATGAATTCGGTGGCCAGAGTGTTTGTCGGGCCCGATTTGTAGCTCAGCGTGGAGCCGTTCCGCTCGGTGTCGTGGTTTTCCACGAACGCCAAACTCTTGTTGCTGGGCAACAATCCGGCCGCTTCACCGAACACCGAGAGGTCGGTGATGTTACTGGTGAAGGTTTGCAGGATCTGCGCGGCGAAATCGAAGCCCAGCAAGCTGCCCTGGCCCTCGAAGGCTTGCGGCGTCAGCTTACCCGGCCCGCCGGTGGGTACCTCGAGCGCAACATACGGGTCGGTGCCGTCGACCGTCTTACGCAGTTTCGCCTCGATGGCGGCCAGGTCGACCTGCCCGATATGTTTCGCAGCATCAACTCGGAAACCCGAAACCCCATAGCCCAGTAGCTTGTTCAGATATCCGGCGATCTGGTTGCGCACGTAGTTGCTGTCGGTACGCAGGTCGGCCAGGCCGACCAACTCGCATTTGGTGACCTCGAGGTAGTTGTTGAAGTCATGAATGGTGCCATCTGGCTGTGGGCAGTCGGCCGGGAAGTGATGAAAATTCGAGGTGTTGTACAGACCCGGGTAGTTGTACTTGGAGTAGGTGACGCCGCCATAGGACAGGTTTCCCTGGCCGGACATATGGTTGATCACGGCGTCCACATAGACTTTCACTCCGGCCTTCCGGCAGGTCGCGACCATCTGCTTGAACTGCGCTTCGTTGCCCATCCGGCTGGTCAGGTTGTAGTCGATCGGCTGGTACACCTCCCACCACGGATGCACTGGACCGTCCGTCTTGGTCAACGAATCCTGCGGCGGGGCCACCTGGACACCGCCGTATCCGGCGGGCCCGAGGACCCTGACGCATTCGGTGGCCACGGAATGCCAGTTCCACTCGAACAAGTTGGCCACCACATCCCCGCGCCGGGAGGTCGGAGAGCCGAAGGAGACCGGCGGTCCCTGCACCAACGCCACCGCCTTGACCGTGATCACGTGTGTGGTGGCGCTGTAGGTGAAGGTCGTGGTCGCGCCGCCGCCGCCGGAGGGCACGGTAAAATTGATCGCCGCACCGCCGGCGGCTCCCCCCGCCCCGTAGTTGGTGCCGGCGGCAAGCCCGTCAGCTGCGGAAACGGTGTAGTTGCCGGCCGGGATGGCACCGGTGCTCAGCGTGTAGACGCCGCTGCCGGTCAGGTCCTCCAGCCAAGACTTCAAGCAATTCGGATCCGAGTTGCTCGAGCAACCCAGCGCGGTCTGGAAATTGCCGACCGCGGTCACGATGTGACTGCCGATATTGTCGGTCAACCAGTGCGAGGTGGGATCGAAGTAGAACGTCACTGCAGCGCCCCCGGCCGGGACTTTCAAGGGGACGTTGGCACTTCCACCGCCGGCGCCGTAGGAGACGGCCCAACTGTCGTCCAACGCGGCCTTGTAGTTGTAACTGCCGGCCGGCAACTGGAAGGTGCCCGAGAAGACGCCGTCGGGTCGCTGTGCAAGATGGGCGGCGGTGCAACCCGGCTGCCAATCACCGCACCCGGGGATCAAATGGCCGAGGTCTCCCGCGATGGTTACCGACGTACCGGCAGCGACCACCTGCGCCGCCGCCGGTGCTGCCTGATCGACTCCGATCACGAGCACGGCAGCAGTGACCGCAGCCACCGCCGACCGCCAAATTCGTTGTCTCATGCCGTCTCCCAGGCTATGGATACTCATCCCCGGGCATCAGTGAACGCGGCGATCGAGCATCAATGGTCGATTGAGGCGGGACGTTAACACATTCACCGCAGGATCCATTCACCCGCCACACCACTGCGGACCTCGTCAACCGCTGCCCCGCCGGAGTGAAATCGGACCACGACGGGCCGTCTGCAGAATAACAGCACCGGCAATGGGGAACGGTACGCACAAACTGGCACGAGCGGGAATAGGTGCCCGGGTGGGGAGATGAATGTCAGGTAGTCGGTGGTACCGGAATCCGACCGCCCACGGGTTGCATCAGGTGATCACCGGGGTGCACAGCAACGCCGGTGAGGACAACACGGTGCAGGCGGTGACCGACGCTGTGGTTGCCTCCGCCGGGTTCGGGGTGGCCGTGGTCAGTGTTCTGCGCCCGGATGGGGTGATGGAAACCGTCGCGGTCGCCGGCAGCGAGGACGCCAAGGGTGAACTGTTGGGTCTGCGGAGATCCCGGCGGGTCTATGACGAGGAGTTCGACGTCGCAGACCGGTGGGGCAACCTGCTGTTCGTGCCGCACCAACGGTTACCCAACGCCGATCAGCGGGGCTGGATCCCGGGAACCGCCGGCAACGGGAGACGGCGGAGCGGCCGCAGCTGGCGCCGGGTCTGGCACCCGCTGGACGCGCTGTACGCGCCGCTGCGCAGTCCGAAGGGCGAGTTCCTCGGGGTGCTGTCGGTGGACCTGCCCGTCAACCGCACCCGCCCCGGCAGGCGGCAGCGGGAACTGCTGGAAATTCTGGCGGTGCAGGCCGGCATCGCCATCGACAACGCCAGGATGGCAGAGCGGCTCGGGGCCGGGGAGAAGCTGTTCCGATGGGCGTTCGACGGGGCCGGCACCGGAATGGCGCTGATTTCAACGGCCCCAGGCAACTACGGCCGGTATGTGCGGGTGAACCCTGCCTTCGCCCACATCGTGGGTCGCAGCGCCGAGGAGATCCTGACGATGACTGCGCAGGAGCTCACCCATCCCGAGGACCGCGACGAAGACGAACAGCACCTTCGCGCGCTGTTCGCCGGTTCGCAGCAGAGCTATCAGCGGGACAAGCGGTACCTCAAAGGTGACGGCACCCCGGTCTGGGTGGCGGTGACCGTCGCCTATGCCGGCTCACCCGACGGGTCCGCCCAGTACGCGATCGGGCAGGTCCAGGACATCACCGAACGCCGCGCCCAGCAGCAGAACCTTTTCCACCGGGCCAGCCACGACCCGCTCACCGACCTGCCCAACCGAACCGAATTGACCGGCCGGCTGCAGCAGGCCATCGCCGCCGCCGTCCGCACCGGCCGGCCCGGTGCGGTGCTGTTCGTGGACCTCGACGGGTTCAAGGACGTCAACGACCAACACGGGCACCTGATCGGCGATCAGGCCCTGACCGTCGTCGCCGCCCGGCTGGCCGCCGCGGTCCGTCTGGGCGACATGGTGGTCCGTCTGGGCGGCGACGAGTTCCTGATCGTCACCGACGATTTGACCTCCGCCGGCGCCGGGGAACTGGCCGACCGGCTGGCCCGTGCGGTGGCCGCGCCGATCACCCTGCCCGGTAGCGACACACTGGCCCTCACGGCCAGCATCGGCCACACCCCCATTGCACCCGAACACAGCGACCCGAACGAATTGATCGCCGCCGCCGACCACGCCATGTACACCGCCAAACATTCCAAACCGACCCACAGACGAAGGGCACCGGGAGATTGAGCCGGCAATCGGCCAACTCTGCACGATATGCGTCACGCTGCACCCTGAACCACCGAGCTCATATCAAGAGCAGAACGGTAGAAGTAGATTGACGAACCAGACTTCGGACGACTATTGGCGGGATAAACTTCAACTGACGCTGAACGGTTTACTTGAACATCTCGAATCAATTGAATCAGAGCTTTCTACCACTAGAGCAGTTCGCGCGAACGGGGGCGATGACGACGAACACGACCCCGACGGGATCCCGTTGAGTTCAGTTCTGCAATTGCTCGAAGGGCAAAAAATGCGCGCAGTTCATCAGATTCGCGAAGCGGAAACCGCATTGTCCGATCTCGCGAATGGGCAGTATGGCATCTGCAAAAAGTGCTCCCAACGTATTACATCTGCCCGACTGGAGGTCAGGCCAACCACCAGAACCTGCATGGAGTGCGCCGGATGAGAGGCGCCTGCCAAGGCCGGGTGACTTTCGACCGGGCAACAACTGGTTCAAGTGTGGGCGAATTCCACGAACGATTCGAACCCGTTGCAACCCCAACTGCCACCAGCAGGTCGCATCAGGCGAACCATCCGCTCGGGCCTCGAGCGGACCCGATCCTCGGCGCGTACTGCTCGAAAAAGACCTTTGCGGTCAATTCGCGACGACTGTTGACGCCCGCCTTGACGAAGACGGGCTTCAGGTGGTCCTGGACCGTGTACGGCGAGAGGTGCAGTCGTTGCGAGATCCCGGCCGTGTCGACACCCTGGAGCACCAGGGCCGCCACGTCCTCCTCCCGGTTGGTCAGTCCGAAGGACGCCACGATCAACGGCACGATCTCGGGAGCACCGGCGTTCTCCAACGTGATGATCACGTCGTCGGCATGCCCGTTGGCGGTCGTGAGCGCTGCCGCGTGAGCAAAACCAATCTCCCGAGCGGGTGCGGATGCGAGCCCGAGGCACGACCGTACTGCCGATCTGATAGGCACGGGCTGCTGCCGTCATCGCGGTCAGCGTCATCGGAAGGGTGCTCCAACGCATTCCCCCCAGTTCCTCGATCCGTTGCCGAGCCGCCGACGTCACTGATCGAAGCTGGTTGTCCGCACCGACGACGATCGCCGCCGGCCCCGTGATCGAGGGCGGCATCGACAACGTGCCCCTGACCAGCGAGATGCGGAGTCCGACCGCAACGAGTTCGCAGACGGTCTCGACCAGATCGGCTTCGGTCTGGGTGAACCCCCCGGGACCGGTCGAGCGGTACAGACCGGCCGCTCCCCACATCTGTCCGCCGGCACGAAAAACAGCCCGCAATTCGTGACCATGAGAAAAGCGGGGGCGCAAGAATTCACGAAAGCGTCTGCTGCGCTCCGGTTGTCCACTAGTTTCCGTGTGCAGCACCGCTACCGGAACCGATCGCCGCGCCATGTCCGCGAATAGAAGGTAATCATCGGGTAGGCCGAATTCGTAGCGAGCGAATTCCTCGTCGGCGGAATCGCCGCTGTCCGTCTTCACCACTCCGGTGATCAGCCCGGTCGATGGGTCAGTGGTGGCCAGGCAGGCATAGTCGAACGGCACTGCCTGACCCAAGAGGTCACAGACCGCCGCAGAGAATTCCTCGCTGGTCGCGCTTTCGGTTATCAGCGCGGACAGGCGGGCGCGGAGCAACTCCGTCCGCATCATGCCTCCACCGGCCATGCTGGCCCCGCCTGTCCAGATTTTTCATCGAGAGTTCGTGAAGATCAGCGTCCCACCGCCGGCCCTGCGATGGAACCCCAGAATGCTGGGATGGTGCCTTCGTCGGCGGTGACTCAGGCTTCTCCCTCAACAGCCTGCTCGCCAGAACGGAAGGTAGAAAGATGACCCGTGTCCCACGTATCGCAGCGACACCGATCGGAACGATCCCGGCACCCGAGCCACCCCCGGCCCAGGCATCTGAACCGCCCCTGGTTGACATCCGGGACATGATCGTCGTCCATACCGCACTGCTCCGCGAGTTCCGGCTCAGCCCGGCGTTGATCCGGAAGGTCTCGCCTGGTGACGTGAGGCGGGCCGGCGTCGTGGGTGCACATCTGCACTTTCTCAACGATGTTCTGCATCATCACCACGCCGGTGAGGACGAGCTGCTGTGGCCGAAGCTGAGCGCTCGGGTACCTGTACAGGGCGCTCTGATGGCGCAGATGGAGTCACAGCACGCACAGATCGACTGCGCCCTGACTGTGACCAACGATGCCCTGGCTGCTTGGAGAACGAGCGCCGACGGCGAGATCCGGGACCGCCTCGCCCGCGAGATGCAACATCTGTACGGCTTGCTGGCAGCCCATCTGGACGCCGAGGAACGGGATCTGTTACCGCTGGCCGCCGCATGGCTGACGGAACAGGAATGGCGGGAGATCGGAGAGGCGGGCGTGGCTGCGCTTCGCAAGACCAAAGTGCCGTTGCTGTTCGGAATGCTCATGTACGAGGGTGATCCGGTTGTACTGTAAGCTATGTTGCGCACTGTGCCGGCACTGCCACGGCTGGTGCTGCCGAGCATCGCCCGCCGGACCTATGCGCGATATGCGCGCAAGGTGCACGGTATCTCGGCTCCATGACGGAGGCTTTGTCTGTGGTTCTGGACCGAGTGCCAGCTCGAGGATCCGGCGCAGGCCGCGATGACCGGATCGCAATGCCCCGGACCGCAAATGATCAGCTCAAGGTGGCATTGTCACCGCCGCGCTGTCGGCCTGGCTGCGACGTTACCAGCACCCCGTCCAGCGACGAAAAGTCTTGTACAGGTCGGTTTCGGTTTGCGGTCTGCTGTAGAGGAAGCCCTGAACTGTGGTACAGCCGAGCCGTTCGAGTTGTTGCTCCTGATCGGTGGTTTCGACACCCTCGGCAACGACGGTGAACTGCAGCGTCTCGGCGATGGACAGAATCGCTTTGACGACCGCGTCGACGGTCGGGCTGCGGCCGATCTGCGCCGTGAAACTGCGGTCGATCTTGAGGATGTCGACGGGCAGTTCGGTGAGCCGGGTGAGGCTGCTGTAGCCGGTGCCGAGGTCGTCGATGGCGAGGCGGACACCGCGCTGACGCAGCTCCTGGATGTCGTCCACGAGGGAGCCTGCCAGGAGCGGAGTGGTGGTTTCGGTGATCTCCAGGACAAGCCTGGACGCCGGCAGGTTCGACATCCGCAAGGCGTGCAGGACATCGTCGCGGAGGTTCCCGGTTTCCAGTTGTCGGCCGGAATGTTGATGTACACCGCCGGTGGAGCCGTGGCGCGGCCGTGCGGGGGCAGGTTCGCAGCGATCCGGCAGGATTCGTTCAGCACTCGTCGCCCGATGGGCGTCATGAGCGGACCGTTTTCGACCACATCGAGAAATTCGGCGGGCGCCAATACCCCGCGGGCGGGGTGGTTCCAGCGGATCAGGGTCTCGACCGCGATGATTTCCCTGGTGGTGAGGTCGAGAATCGGCTGGGCGTGCATGACCAACTGATCTCGTTCCAGCGCGGTACGGAGCTCGGCCTCCAGGTTGAGGTGCCGGACGGCCCGGGCAGTCCTGGACAGCGCAGCGGGGTCTTTCGAGTTGTGCCGGTGGACCTGGTTCTTGCCGTTGTCCTTCGCGATGTACATAGCGTCGTCGGCGTCCCGCAGGAGCCGCTCCGCACCGCTGCTGGGATCGGACACCGCGACGCCGATGCTGGCGCTGAGGTGATGCACGGCCTTCTCGCGCCGGTACGGCTCGGACAACACGGCGAGCAACCGACCCGCCAGGACGGTTGGGGCCGTATCGTCGGCGAAATCCGGGCAGAGCACCACGAACTCATCACCGCCCATCCGAGCGACGGTGTCACCGGGGCGCACGCTGTCCCGCAGTCGCTGGGCGACCATCAACAGCACCTCGTCGCCGGCGAGGTGCCCAGCATCGTCATTCACCGACTTGAACCCGTCGAGGTCGACGAAGTGCACGGCCACGCGCTGGTGCGAACGGTGCGCCGCAGCCAGCGCATGCTCCAGCCGGTCGAGCAACAAAGTCCGGTTGGGCAGCGAAGTCAGCGCGTCGTGCAGCGCCAGATGCTGCAGCCGCTGCTCGGCCTCCTTGCGGGCGCTGATGTTCTCGACCATTCCTACGACCAGCAGCTTACCGTCGTGGCGTACCGGGGCGATGCTGGCCTGCACCCAGATGTCATGTCCGTCGGCGTGGATCCACCTGCGTTCGATATCCAGCAACAGGGAGTCGCCGTAGGACAATGCCTCGAACGCTTCACGATGCAGGGCGCGATGATCGACGTGGGTGAGGTCGGCAACTGTCATCCCCAACAGTTGATCTCGGGTGTATCCGGTGATCTTGCACAGTGCCGGATTCACTCGCAGGATCCGACCTACAACGGAGTCGGCGGCGTCGGCGAGCACGATCCCCATCGGTGCGTGGTCGAAGACGCCCTCGAACAACGCTTCGCTGGCCTGCAAGGCTTCTTCGGCCGCCACCCTGGCGGTGATGTCCGTGCCAACTTTGATGAACCCATTGATCGTGCCGGCAGGATCGCGCATCGCGGTGGTGGTGAGCATCGCCTGCAGCCGCCGACCGTCCTTGGTCAGGTAAGGGCTGGTGATTAATTAACCTGGTTCAGGTCGGGCGTGTCGTTGGGTTGCGGGTGCAGCGTGTAGTTCCACTCACCGTGGAATTCGTCGCGGGTGAGAGTGCCTGTGGTTTCTAGGTTTTGC